>Ga0335069_10000475_pt1 | contig 67681 bp, 56 predicted proteins | sample Lox_Sample_11_FD_206714 | JGI IMG/M metagenome (GOLD analysis project Ga0335069, IMG submission 206714) | Soil microbial communities from Loxahatchee National Wildlife Refuge, Florida, United States - Lox_Sample_1.1 | ecosystem: Environmental > Terrestrial > Soil > Wetlands | place: USA...
AAAGTCACCATCCACAACCAGGAGACGGGCGGCGAACGCGTGGTGGTGACCAATGCCGACGGCACATTCACGGCGCCCTCCGTCGCGGTCGGCATCTACTCGGTCACGGTGGAGCACGACGGCTATGCGCCCCTCAAGCGCACCGGCGTCTCGCTCGCCGTGGGCCAGAGTGTGCAACTGCACCTCATCCTCGCCGTCGGCGCCGTGCAGCAGGTGGTCACGGTCGCCGACACACCGGCCGGCGTCGACACCTCGACGCTGCAGTGGCAGGGCCTCGTCGATGAACGCCAGGTGAAGGAGTTGCCCCTCAACGGACGCAGCTTCGATCAATTGCTGCAGCTCAATCCCGCCGCGGTGAACTACACCACGCAGCGCTCCGGCAGCGTGGGCACGTCGAACTCCTCGGTCGGCAACATGTACTCGATCTCCGGACGCCGCCCCCAGGACAATCTCTTTCTCCTCAATGGCATCGAGTACACCGGCGCTTCATTGATCAATGTCACGCCTGGCGGCACCAGCGGCCAGCTTCTCGGCGTCGAGGCGGTCCGCGAGTTCAACGTGGTGAGCGACACTTACGGCGCAAACTATGGCAAGCGCGACGGCGCTCAGATCTCCATCATCACCGCGTCGGGCGGCAACCAGGTCCACGGCTCCGTCTACGAGTTCTTCCGCAACAGCGCGCTCGACGCCCGCAATTACTTCGACCAGGCGCACATCCCGGCCTTCCAGCGTAACGACTTCGGCGCCGCGCTCGGCGGCCCGCTGCGCCACGACAAGCTCTTCGCCTTCGGCAACTATGAGGGCTATCGCCAGCACCTCGGACTGAGCGACGTGACCTTCGTCCCCGACGCCGCCGCCCGCGCCGCCGCCGTTCCCAGCGTGCAGCCTCTTCTTGCGCTGTGGCCGGTGGGCACCGTCGATCTCGGCTCCGGCATTGCCGAAGCCTTCTCCAACCCGCCGCAGCATGTGCGCGAGGACTTCGGCACGACACGCATCGACTCCAACCTTTCACAAAACGATCTGCTCTTCGGCGTCTTCACCATCGACGACAGCGACGCGACGACACCTTCCGCCAATCCCTATTCGAGCATCTATGAGCGCTTGCGCGAACAGGTCGCGAGCATTCAGGAGCAGCACGTGGTTTCGCCGAAGCTGCTCAACACGGCTCGATTCGGCTACTCCCGCGCCGCCTTCTTCTTCAACAGCATTGTTTCGGGATCGGTGCCGGGCTGGGTCAGCGGCGGCCCGGTCGGCGCCGTGGTGATCTCGGGCAGCACCGCGTCAAACGGTGCGTCGCAGTTTTCGCTCGCCGGCGCCAACACGGGCGCGAACAACTCCACCGCGCGCAACCTGTTCACGTTCGACGATCATATCTACTGGACGCGCAGCCGCCACCAGGTCGAGGCCGGCATCTGGCTGCAGCGGCTGCAGTCGAACGATTTCCTTGCCCAGAACCAGTACGGCCAGGCCTCGTTCTCCACGCTCTCGGCGTTCGAGCAGGGCAATGTCTCAAAGTTCACCATCGTGCCCGGTCCCACAGAACTCGGCTGGCGCTCGCTGTTCGGCGCGTGGTTCATTGAAGACGCCTGGAAGGTGACGCCGCACCTCGAGTTGCGTGCCGGCTTCCGTGCCGAGTCATCGAACGGCTGGAACGAGGCGAACGGCCGCGCTTCGAACTACGCGCTTACCAGCGGCATCCTCAATACCGACCCAATCGTCGGCGGATCCGCGCTCTCTGACAATCGAGCCGTATTCATGCCCGAACCCCGCGCCGGCCTGGCCTGGGACGTCTTCGGCAACGGTAAAACGGCGCTCAAAGGCAGCTTCGGCGTGCACCGCGCGCTCCTCGACACGCTCGACTACCGCCTCGATCAGACCGCTCCCTTCAACACCACGCTGAGCTATAGCAACACGACCGTCGACCAGCTTCCATCGCTCTCGATCCGATCCGCGACCGGCGGCCTCGTCTCACCCAGCAACGTGCAGCGCGACATCGCAACGCCAACTGTGCTCGCATGGACGGCGAAGGTCGAGCAGGAGCTCGCGCCCGGCACAACGCTCAACGTTGGATACATCGGCTCGCACGGCTACGACCAGATCTTGTCGGAAGACCAGAACACACCAGCCTTCGCAATCTGCCCTAATGCGGCCTGCCCGGCCGGTATCCCGGACGGCTCGGCCTTCTATACATCGACCAAGCTGGCCAATCCCAAACTCGCCAACTCGACCTCATGGGTCTCGCGGGGCGTGAGCAACTACCACGCGCTTGAAGTTGACGTGCGCCACCAGTACGCGCATGGCCTGCAGCTTCGCGGCGTCTACACATGGTCGCGCAACCTCGACGACGGCTCGGCGTGGAACACCAGCGTCTCCGCCAACACGCCGGCCTATGTTTCGTTCCCTGGCAATCCCAAGGTGGACTACGGTCCGGCCGCCACCAACATCAGCCATGCGGCAGCCATCAACGGCACGTGGGAACTGCCCATTGGCAGCGGCCACGCGTTGCTCGGCGGCGTCTCGCCGATCGCGCAGCGGGTCGTCTCCGGCTGGAGCCTGAGCGGCATCGCCTCTCTTCAATCCGGCTTTCCCTTCTCGCCGCAGCTTGGCTATAACCCCACCGGCAACGGCGACTCGCGCAACCCGGCTCGTCCCGCTCTGAACCCCAATTTCCACGGCAAGCTCTATCCGCACACGCCGGCGGCATGGTTCAACCCCGATGCTTTCGAGGCCCCGTATCCCGGCACCTTCGGCAACGCGAGCCGCGACGCGCTCATCGGGCCCGATCTCAAAAACCTGGACCTCTCGCTTACCAAGAGCACGTCGGTCCACGAGCGCCTGCGCGCGCAGTTCCGCGTTGAATATTTCAACCTGTTCAACCACACCAACTTCACCACTCCCAACGCCATCGTCTTCAGCGCCGGCCCCACGCCGTCGAAACCTGCCGCCGGCATTGCCGTTTCGCCGACCGCCGGCGTGTTGACCGCAACCGCCACCACATCGCGGCAACTGCAGTTCGCGCTCAAGCTGTTGTTCTGACTTTGTGCATTCACGCCAAATTGTTGCAGGCGGGACGAATCCATTTGTCCCGCCCTGCATCCCTTTGCTAGTATGGATGTACAGATGGTCCGCGCTACCCAAAGCCGCTTCTGTTGTTGCCTGTCGAACATCTTCGACGGGTGTCCCCGCTAGTCTCTGATCTCCCTGCACATTCGATCCAGAAGACACACCCGTAGCTGAACCGCCGGGTTTGTCTCGATTTCATCGGCGCTCAGCACCGAAATACCCAAGAGGTCTGAATGCCGGTCGCCGAAACCACTCCCGAACTGTCGCCGCACGCGAGCCATGTCACAGCACCACCGAAGCTGAGCCATCTCCGCATGCTTGAGGCGGAGAGCATCCACATCCTGCGCGAAGTCGCCTCGGAGTTCGAGCGGCCGGTGATGCTCTACTCCATCGGCAAAGACTCCTCGGTGATGCTGCGCCTGGCGCAGAAAGCTTTCTATCCCGGCCCGCTTCCCTTCCCGCTGCTCCACATCGACACCGGCTTCAAATTCCGCGAGATGCTTGATTTTCGCGACAACATGGCGCGCGCCATCGGCGCGGAGCTGCTGGTGTGGCGCAACGAGCCCGCGATCGCCGCCGGCGCCAATCCCATCGCGCTCGACACCAAACGCTGCTGCGGCCTACTGAAGACACAGGCCCTGCTCGACGCCCTGCGCCACTACAAATTCGACGCAGCCTTCGGCGGCGCGCGGCGCGATGAAGAGAAGTCGCGCGCCAAAGAGCGCATCTATTCCTTCCGCGACTCGGCCGGCCAATGGGACCCCAAGAACCAGCGCCCAGAGCTCTGGAACATCTACAACGCGCGCATCCATCCCGGCGAAAGCATCCGCGTCTTTCCGCTCTCCAACTGGACCGAGCTGGACGTTTGGAAATACATCCACGTCGAGAAGATCCCCGTGGTCGATCTCTACTTCGCGAAAGAGCGTCCGATGTACGTGCGCGGCGATGCGCTGCTGCCCATCGAACAGAACTTTGTCGCGCTGCCCGGCGAGAAGCCGCAGCTGGTCAAGTCGCGGTTGCGGTCCCTTGGCTGCAGCCCGTGCACCGGCGCGATCCGTTCCGACGCCGCCACGATTCCCGAGATCATCGGTGAGCTGCTTGCGTTCCGCAACTCCGAGCGCGCCAACCGCGTCATCGATCACGACCAGGAAGGCTCAATGGAGATCAAGAAGCGGGAGGGATATTTTTAGATGGCAACCGCCGCGCTTTCCGATTTCTCCATCCACGGCTTTCTTCGCGCCGAAGGCGAGAAGGACCTGCTCCGCTTCTCCACCGCGGGCTCGGTCGACGACGGCAAGTCCACGCTGATCGGCCGCCTGCTCTACGACACGCAGTCGGTCTACGAAGATCAGGTGCGGTCGATCGAAGGCAAGGGCACCACGGCGCCCGGCCAACTCGACTTCGCGCTGCTCACCGACGGCCTGCGCGCAGAGCGCGAACAAGGCATCACCATCGACGTCGCCTATCGCTACTTCTCCACGCCGCGCCGCAAGTTCATCATTGCCGACACACCCGGCCACGAACAGTACACGCGCAACATGGCTACAGGCGCCTCTACCGCCGACGCCGCCGTCGTGCTCATCGACGCGAGCAAAGGCGTGCTCGTGCAGTCGCGCCGGCACGCCTACATCGCGTCGCTTCTGCGCGTGCGCCACCTGCTCGTCGCCGTCAACAAGATGGACCTGATCGGCTACGGCGAGTCCGCGTTCCGCGCCATCGAGGCCGATTTCCGCGTAGTTCTCGATCGGATCGCAGCCGACACGGGCAACCCGGTCGCGGCCACATTCATCCCCGTCAGCGCGCTGACCGGCGACAACGTCGTGCACCGCTCCGCTGCGATGCACTGGTATGACGGCCCCTCGCTGCTCGAATTGCTCGAGTCCCTTCCATCCTCGCGCGGCGCTCACGATGCCCCGTTCCGCTTCCCGGTGCAACGCGTGCTCCGCCCCGACCATACCTTCCGCGGATTCGCAGGCCAGATTGCATCGGGCTCCGTCCGCCCCGGCGACAAGATCGCCGTGCTGCCCTCCGGCCGCACCGCCATCGTCGAGCGCATCGTCACATTCGATGGCGACCTCGGCGAAGCGTTCGCGCCCATGTCAGTCACGCTCGTGCTCGATCGCGAGCTCGATATCAGCCGCGGCGACCTCATCGCCTCCACTGCCGATCCTGTGACCGTCGCCAACCGCGCCCAGGCTGCGCTCGTGTGGATGGACCAGCGCCCGCTCGGTCTGGATCGGCGCTACCTCATCAAGCACGCCAGCCAAACCTCACCTGCTTTCGTCTCCTCGATCGCGCACCGCACCAACGTCGCCACGTTGGCGCACGAGCCGGCGCAGACCCTGGAGATGAACTCCATAGGCGTGGTTTCTCTCAGCCTGCTGCGGCCCATCGCATTCGATCGATATGCAGACAATCGCTCCACCGGCTCCTTGATCCTCATCGATCCCGAGACCAATCACACCGTTGCCGCCGGCATGATCTCCGGCGCAATCGATGCGGCCGACTTTAACGAGACAGCCGACGGCAACGCATGGGGACCCCTCACCGCCGGGGAACGCCAGGCGCGCTGGGGGCATCGCGGCGGCGTGCTCGAACTCGCACTGCCTGCATCTCTCATCGACGCCGTCGAGCGCTCGCTCTTCTCCGCCGGCGTAGTCTCCGTCCGCATTCCCGGGGATCGCGACGAGTTTCGCAGCAACCCAGAACGCCTCGCCGCCACGTCGTCGCTCATCGCACACTCCGGCGTGCTGGCCATCGTCGCCCGCGCCAGCGAAGAAGGACCGCATCGCGCAATCGTCGAGGGCCAAGCAATCGACATCGACGCCGGCGAGCCCAATCACGCGATCTCCTCGATCCACCAACTTCTGCACAACGAGGGCATCTTCATCTCGTCAGAAAGGGCCAACCTGTAATGAGCACACTCGAAATTACGCAGGAAGTCCACACCAAGCTCGACGCCGTGCGCGCCGCGCTCGCACGCGAGATCGCCGGCGCAGGCGACGTGTGCCTCACGTGCAGCTTCCAGGCCGAAGATGTGCTGCTCACGAAGCTTGCCATTGAGCTCGACGCCAGCCTGCCGATCCTCTTTCTCGACACCGGCTACCACTTCGCCGAGACCTATGCGTATCGCGACCGCATCGCCCGTGAATGGAATCTGAACCTGATCAACCTGCTGCCGGAGAAGACCGTCGCCGAACAGGAAACCGAGCACGGCGCCCTCTATCGATCCGCGCCCGACCAGTGCTGCAAGCTCCGCAAAGTCGAGCCGCTCTTCAAGGCCGTCGCCGGATATCGAGTGTGGCTCACCGGCCTGCGCCGCGAGCAGGCTCGCAGCCGCGCCGCTCTCGAAGAGTCTGCTCAGTTTTCGCTCCCCGGCGGAAAGCAAGTGCTCAAGCTGGCCCCGCTCGCCTCATGGACAACGCGCGACGTGTGGTATGCCTGCAACGAGCTGTCCATCCCCTTGCTGCCGCTGTATGAGCGCGGCTATTCATCGATTGGATGCGAGCCGTGCACTTCGCTGCCACTCGATCCCAACGATCCGCGTTCCGGCCGCTGGGCCGGCCGCAAGGTCGAGTGCGGGATCCACATCCAGGCCGCGCCGGCCGCCGGGGCGCTTTAGGAAATGGCGTATCTGATTTCCAGAGTGTCGAGCCGGCACGACCCGACGGTGCGGCGGCCTTCCTCGATAGCAACGCTGTGCACAGTATGCCTAAAGCGCTATAAGCTCGCAGAACTGAGGACCTAAGTGCAATACGTCATCGGCTTCTTCATCGCGCTCTTCATCGCGCTCACAGGCGTGGGGGCCGGCACCATTACCGTGCCCATCCTCATCCTCTACCTGGGCGTACCGGCGCCTGTCGCGGTGAGCATCGGCCTCAGGTTTTCAGCAGCCGTCAAACTCATTCTCGTCCCCGCGCAAGTCGCTCGCGGCAATGTGGCGTGGCGTACGCTCGGCTTCATGCTTCTCGGCGGAGCTCCCGGCGTAATCGTCGGCTCTCTCCTCCTGAATCACCTGGTCACCATCGGCGCGCAAAACGCGCTGAATGCGCTGCTCGGAGCCATCCTCGTCGGTACCGCGAGCTGGCAACTCCTGTTCTCGTTCCGCCCCATGAAGCAAAACGCGGAGGCTGCCGACCGAACGCGCCTGCTACCCTGGCTCATGTTTCCGGTGGGAGCCGAGGTTGGCTTTTCCTCCGCCGGCGCCGGCGCGCTCGGCAGCGCGGCTCTGCTCTCGCTTACTCCGCTCGCGCCTGCACAGGTCGTCGGCACCGACATTGCGTTCGGCTTCCTCGTTTCGCTGGTCGGCAGCGGCGCGCACTGGTTTTCGCGCGGGACCGATACGGCACTGCTTCTTCAGCTCATCGCAGGCGGTGTCGCCGGCGCCGTCACGGGAACCGTCCTCGCCACGCGCATTCCGCGCCGCCCACTGCGCATCGCGCTCTGGATATGGCTCCTCATCCTCGGCGGGCAGTTCCTCTTCAACAGTCTTGGCGCTCACGCGTTGCCCCAGCGCCAATCCGCCGCGCAGTCCCGCTGGGACCATCCCAATCACCAGCAGTCGCAGGTCACGCCACAGAAGAAGCCCGTCGAGTCAGACCCCGAGTAAATTCACCGGCCCGCGCGTACGCCTCAAGTCACCCGGCAGCGGCGTCGAGTGCCTCGCTCAGCCCGTCGTCAACCGCATCCGATTTTCCCCTGATCGATCTGCGAGGTCATCGACGGTGCAGGCGTCCAGCACGCTCAGCATCGCCTCCTGCGCCCTCACCCACACAGGGTGCGCCGGGCAACGAGGCCAGCGGCCGCAGGCCGCGCCGGAGATCATGCACACATTCAGGCAGATCGGTCCGTCGATCGCTTCGATCAACGTCCGCATCGTCGCCCGCCGGCCCTGCGGCAGAATGCAGAATCCGCCGGCCCTGCCGCGGCGCGACGTCACGAAACCCGCATCCCGCAAGGCCTGCAGCACTTTCGACAGAAAGCTCGATGGCACTCCCGTCGCGCGAGCCAGGTCCGGCAGCAGCGCGCGCGCATCCTCCGGCTGCGTTGCCAGGTGAATCATCACCCGCACCGCGTAGTCCGCGGCCCGCGTCAACTGCATCGACGATGAGGTTTGCGCCATGCGTCACGCACCTTTATACCCTGTTGTGATCCACGCGCAGCCGCGACGAGCGAATGTCGACGGAACTGCTCCGCCGCTCTTCTTTCTCACCTGCGGCCGGCCTCGCCAGACGCATCGAGTTGGCAATCACCGATACGCTCGACAACAGCATGGCTGCGGCCGCGAAGATCGGCGACAGCACTCCGGCTAACGCCAGCGGAATTCCCACAAGGTTGTAGAAGAACGCCCAGAAGAGATTCTGTCGCACCACCGACGTCGTTTTCGCGCCAAGCTGAAAGGCCTCTTCGAGTTTGGCGAGGGAGCCGCCGGCCACCACCACCGGCGCAGCGCTCATTGCAATGTCGGCGCCGGTGCCCATCGCGATTCCCAAATCCGCCTGAGCCAGCGCTGGGGCATCGTTGATTCCGTCGCCCACCATGGCCACGGTCTTCCCAGCCCGCTGCAGTTCCTGAATGAATGCCGCCTTGCCATTCGGCGTTGCTTCGGCAACAAACCGCGTCACGCCGATCTGGCTCGCAACCGCCGCCGTTGTAGGCCGCGCGTCCCCTGAGACGAGGTGCACGCCGATCCCGCGCGACTTGAATCGCTCAACCAGTTCCGCTGCTCCCGGCTTGATCTGATCTCCGAATGCCAGCGCACCGCGGACTTCATTGTCGATGCCGAAGAAGGCCACGGTCCGGCCCTCCTGCTCCCACTCGAAGGCTCGCAGTTCCGCGGCCGGATCGAGCGTCCCTCCTTCCGCCGCCACAAGACTGCGGTTTCCGATGAACAAGCGGCGGCATTCGTGAACGGCCGTCAACCCTTCGCCCCGGCGAATCTCGGCGCCGCTCACATCGACCGGCTTTACGCCGCGATCCCGCGCGAATCGAACGATCGCCAGGCCCAGCGGATGCTCCGACCATGCCTCAAGACCGGCCAGCATCGCGAGATGCTCGGCGACCATCGCTTCCTTTGCGTCTCCAGGTCGGTTTGGCAGAAAGACATCCACCAGTCGAAATTCGCCGAACGTCACCGTGCCCGTCTTGTCCAGCACAAGCTCGTCGATTCGGCTCATGCCTTCAAAGGCCCGGCTGTCGCTGATCAGCAAACCCGCACGCGACGCCGTTCCCACAGCCGCGGTGATCGCCAGCGGCGTGGCCAGTCCCAAGGCGCAAGGGCAGGCAATGACCAGCACTGCGGTCGCGCGCATTGCCGCGGCCGCCACATCAGTATGCGTGCCCAACGGCACAAGAAACGCCGCGAGCGCCAGCGCGACGACCGACGGCACAAAAGCGCGCGAGATCCGGTCCACCGTGCGCTCGATCGGAGCCCGCTGCTGCATTGCACGCTCTACCTGGCGGATGATCTGCACCAACGCGCTCTCCTCGCTCGTGCGGAGCGCGCGGACCCGGATCACTCCGCCGGCATTCAAGCTTCCCGAGGCCACCCTGTCTCCGGGCCGCTTCACAACCGGCGACGACTCGCCGGTCAGCAGCGATTCGTCGGCATGTGTCTCGCCTTCGGCGACCACGCCATCGGCGGGAATCCGCTCGCCGGCCTTGACGATGAAGACGGAGCCGGATTCGAGCGCGTCGATCGAGACAAAGCTCTCCCCGGCCGCGCTCTCAACGCGCGCCTTCTTCGGCATCATCCGATACAGCATTCCGACAGACTCGGCCGCGCGCTCCTTCGCCCCGCGCTCGATCAGCTTGCCCGTCAGCACCAGCGTCACGATTGCCGCGGCGGTGTCGAAGTAGACATGCGTGCAACCGCGGAATGTCTGCACGGCACTCAGCACGTAGGCCGTGAGAATCCCCAGCGCCAGTAGCGTCTCCATGCGAATCTGCCGATTCGCCGCACCCACCGCCGCCGAGCGCAGAATCGGATACGCGCAATAGAGGATCATCGGCGTGGCCAGTGCAAACAGCAAGAACGGCAGAATCCGGCTGGTGCTCGCGGCGATCTGCTCAAAATAGCCGACGTAGAGAATAGTGCTGAACGCCATGATGTTGGCCCAGAGAAACGCCGCGACCCCGAGACGAAGCAGCAAGTCGCGAAGATCGGCCCGGTTCTGCCTCTCGCCGCCGGCATACTTGCTGGCGCGATAGCCGAGTTCGACGATGCGAGCGGGAATTCGATCCGGCGGCAGATATTGCGGGCAATACTTCACTTTCGCAAGGTCCGAGGCAAAGAACACTTCGGCCTCGACGACGCCCGGCAGCCGCTTGAGCGCGCGCTCAATAAGCCATCCACACGCCGAGCACCACATGCCGCCGATCTGGTAGACCGCTTCCTGCGTGGGCACATTTGCATCGAAGGCCGCAGCCGCAGATTCATCCAGCGCGGACTCCGGATTCGAAATCAGCCCCAGATCCAGGCTCCTGCGAAAGATCTCCGTCTCGCGCAGATTTTGACCGGCCGCCACGGCGCCGCTCTCGATCAGGATCGCGTAGACATTGGCGCACCCCATGCAGCAAAAAAAGATCTCGCACCCCTCGAACATTCGCGCCGAGGCTTGCCGCCCGCAGGGCAGTTCGCACAATCCGCATGGGACGCCCCGCGCCATGATCAATGTCCTGGTTGCGCCGCGGGTTGCGAGTTGCCTTCGAGCGGCCGTCCATGTTCATCCAGCATCACGGGGTTTGCTCTCTTCGTCGCGACAAAAACGAAGATGAGAATTCCACAGAAGAAGACAAAAACTGCGCCCAGCACCACCGTGAGCGGCGCGACGCGCCGGGATTGGGGTAACCCCGCTCCATATTCCGTGTTCATTCGACCTCCTCACAACAAGGAACCCTGCAAATAGCCTCAACGGGACAGGCGAAACCGCGCCGGCGAAGTGCCTTCATCGCTGCCTGCCTTCTGGCGCCTTCTGCGGCGCCGTGGATTCCATGGGTGCAATGAAGGTCTCGTCCAGCAGCCCGGACTTCTGCGCGGGCACGACCGTCGCGCGAATTTGCATGTGATTCACACCCGGCGCCACGGCTGAAGCCGGCGCCGCCACTTCGAATTCGCGCTGCAGGCTTTCGCCCGGTTCAAGCACAATGTCGCGATTCAGGTCGACGATGCGCGCCGCCGGCAGTCCGGAAATGGAGAGATCGAGCGTGGCTTTTGCATGGCTTCGATTCGAGGCCAACAGGCGGAAGCGGTTGTGAATCGACCCGTCGGTTCCCATCGTGTAGAGCGTGATGCGATTGGGCATGATGCGCACCAACACGGGCTGCCGCAGCGAAATCGCAATCGACAGCCCGATCGCATACACCGTGAGCAGCACGAGAATTGCAATGCGCTTGCCATCTCGGAAACCGATCCGCCGATACCATGCCGGCTTGCTTGCGGCAGGGACCGCGGTGAGCGCTGCCTCCCCGGCATCGCCCCACGCATACCTGATCAGCGTTTTTCGGCCCAGCTTGCCCACAATGTCGGAACACGCGTCGACGCACTCGGCGCAGTGCGTGCATTCCAGCTGATGCGGTCCGCTGCGGATATCGATGCCCATCGGGCACGCGCGAACACACTTGTCGCAGTGAATGCAGTTGCCTTCCGAATCCTGGAAGTGCACCAGCAGGGTGTGCTTGTCGGCCAGCATGGTCTGCAGATAGCCGTAGGGGCAGATCGCCGTGCAGAATCGCGTGCGCACCAACGCGAAGTCGAGAAACGTGATCAGCGTGACGCTTGCGCCTACGATGCCGCCCGCCGTCCGGATATCGAGCGACATAAGGCGGTGAAACAGGTCCAGGGGAGGGACAAAGTAGGAGACGAAGACAAAGGTGACGAATATCGACGCCGGCAGCAGAACAAGATAGAACGCAGCCTTCGCGATTGAGCGCCGCAGCACCGGACTCAGGTCCGCGAGCCTGCGTGCCATGCGGCGCGCGATGCTCTTCTCAAGCGTGGCGGCGGTCTCTGAAAAAATCATCTGCGGGCAGAGATATCCGCAGTAAAAGCGCCCGTAGATCATGGCCATAGCCGCGACGAGAATCCAGAGAAACATCAGCGAGAGAAATATGATGGAGAACTCGCTGATCCACAACTCCGCGCCGAAGAAGTAGAACCGCTGCCGCACGATGTCGAACCGCATGACATCAAACGCCGGCAGCAGGACAAAGATCACCACGCAGATCGACTGAACCGTCTTGCGGATGCGGTGGTAGTGCGTTCCTGGAATGACAACTCTTGTGCGAGGCGGCGCAACGGGCTTGGCTTGTGTATGGCTCAATTTGCGTTCACCCTCTCATCCCAGCCATCGAGTGCATGTGCTCATGCGCAGCCGATCCGGCCGTGGCGCCTCGCGCGATCAGGATCGCTCCCATAGCCAGCACCGCAATCGCGGAGACCGTCGTCCCCCATCGCGCCAGCCTGCGCGTCGCCACAGAAGAGCCCAGCCCGACCGCGACCAGGGCTACCGCGGTCCCCAGTCCGAAGGCGAACATGGTGAGCGCTCCGCCCAGCGGCGTCGCCGCGCCAATGGCTTTCATCAACGCTGCATAGACCAGGCCGCAGGGCAGAAACCCCATCAGCATTCCCAGCGCCAGCTTTGCGCTCGCCGATCGCGAAGACAGCAACTTGCCCGCGGGTCGAAGCAATCGTTGCGGCATTGCGAACCCACGCCAACCACGCACGCCAAAGCCCAGCAGGGCAAGGCCGATCAGCACCATCGCGGCTCCAGCCACGATCGAAGCCGTGTTCTCGATGCCCGCAAGCCGTCCCACCCAGCCCATCGCGCCGCCTGCCAGTCCGGCTGCGGCGCCCAGCAGCATGTAGGTCAGCGTGCGTCCTGCGTTGTAAGCAAGATGCAATCCCAGCAGAGAACGCCGCGCGGAATCTGTGTTGGCGGCCACGCTGTAGGTCAGCACGATGGGCCCGCACATCGCCACGCAGTGCAGACTGCCGATGAATCCGAACGCCAGCACCAGATAGAAGTCGCCCGGCGTCATGGCGCTCCCTGAACGCGTCCAACCGCATTCTCCGCGCCCGCCGCGTCGACGGCGCGGTACCTCAGCTTCGGATTCCGCCCCGGCAGGTTGACGCACTCGCGCGCATAGTTGAACCGCTGCATCGTGATCGCGTGCGACGGGCACCGCGCCGCGCACAGGCCGCAGCGAATGCACGAGACTTCATCCTTCAGCATCACGCCACCCAGTGCGCTCAACTGGCTCGGGTCGAGCCTTGCAAACTCGCCCGGCGGCACACCGAGCATGCCGGCCACCCAGTCGCGTCCCTCTGCGTCCTGGCACAGCTCCGGCACGCCTACCAGCCGAATCAGATTCTCCGGGCAGATATCCACGCAGCCCGTGCAAGCTACGCAGATTCCCGTGTCGAAAATCGTGTCCACGTTGCAGCGCAGGCAGCGTGCCGCCTGGGCTCGCGCTTCTTCGGCTGGAAAATCGCTCTCAATCACCACCAGCGATGTAGCGCGGCTCTGTGCCTCTGCCACCGGCGGATGCGCCCGCCGCAGTTGATCCCAGTCCTCGCGCATCGTATACGCCGCAGGCTCCCACGACGAGCGCACAACCTCTTCGGTGTGCGCTCCGCGCAGATAGTCGTGCATCGAGCGCGCCGCAATCTGCGCCGACCGGATGGCATGAATAAACAGCCGCGGCCCATGCGCGATGTCGCCGCAGGCAAACACGTCGGGCGCGGTCGTCTGATACGTCTCGGGATCCACCTTGATCAGCCCGCGCACCGACTCGACGCCGTCGCCCGGCTGCAAAAACGACAAGTCCGAGGACTGGCCGATGGAGAAGATGATCGTGTCGGCTTCGATCACCTCAACGTTCGCATCTTTGAACGTCGGATTGAACCGGCCATTCGCATCGAATACCGCGGCGCACTCGACGGTGCGCAGCCCGGCAACCTTTCCGTCCCGGCCGACAATCTCGCGCGGCCCGCGAGAGTTGTGCAGCACCAGGCCCTCTTCCGCGCCCTCGATCACTTCGATCTCGTCGGCGGGCATCTCCGAGCGGCTCTCGAGACACACCACGTGGACCTCGCGCTCGCCGCCCATGCGCTTGGCCGAGCGGGCCACATCGTACGCCACCGACTCGCCACGCTGCATGTCCGCAACCGAGTCTTCCTGCCCCAGCGCTTCGAGCGGCCGCACCGCCGAGCGCGCCACGTCATAGGCCACGTTGCCGCCGCCGATCACCAGGATGCGCTTGCCCACCGGCAGCGGATTGCCTTCATTGAATGCGCGCAGAAAATCCATGCCGTCGTACACGCCGTCAAGACTCGAACCCGGAAGATCGAGCTTGCGTCCCTTCGGCAATCCGACGCCAAGAAAGATCGCCTTATAGCCTTGCTCGCGCAGGCTCCGGATCGTGAAGTCGCGGCCGAGCTTCTGGTTGCATTTCAGCTCGACGCCCATGGAGAGAATTCCGTCGATCTCGTCCATCACCAGTTGGCGCGGCAGTCGAAATACCGGCACGCCCACCGTGAGCATTCCGCCCGGCTTCGAATTGGCCTCGAAGACCGTCACCTTGTAGCCGAGCTGCACGAGGTCGTGGGCCGCGGTCATCCCCGCCACGCCGGCGCCGATCACGGCCACACGCTCGTAGTCGCCGCGACCCGGCGGCAGCATCTTCTGGTTGCAGCCGCTGCGGTAATTGGCAAAGTCGCCCGTCTCCGGACCGAACTGGCCGGTCACGAAGCGCTTCAGCGCGCGAATCGCCACCGGCTCATCCAGGCTTCCGCGCCGGCAGTTCGCCTCGCATGGTGCGCCGCACACTCGTCCGCAAATCGATGCAAATGGATTCGTCGCGCGCGCGATGCGGTATGCATCCTCGTCGCGGCCCTCTGCGATCGCGTTCACATAGCCGCACGCGTCGGTGTGCACCGGGCATGCGTCCTGGCACTTCACCATCCGCAGCCAATAGTCGACGCCGCCGATCAGCTCGAATTGTCCCTGGGTCTCGGCCATCGTCGGTCCGTTATTCCTCGTGCCCGGATTTCTTGAATAGAAAAACAATCAGGATCAGCAGGTAAACAACGATCATCGCGCCCACGATGTACATGAACACGTTGGCATTGCCGGTGACCGCATTGAGCTGCCGCACCAGGCTTCCCCGCGTCGAGTGGTCGATCTCGCCATTCATGTAGATCACCGCGTACACCAGCACGGCGATGCCGATAATCGGATAAGCGAGCTTCAGGAACCCCGGAACTCCTGTGCCTTTCCGCTCGGTAATCCATCCACCCGCATACTCTTTCAATTCCGTCTTCGAGCTTTCGGTCGTCATCGCGAACTCCGCGGCGCTTCAGCGCCATTGTGTGCAGTTGAATCCTCGCCGTCGTCGTCTCTCAGCATGCGATGCTTCGGCTCTTCGCTGTTCCGGCCCAGGTACCCGTCCTTGATCGATCGGATGAAGTAGTACAACGCTCCCCCTGCCAGCAGGATGAAGAGGAAGTAAGAGAAGAACACGCTCTGGTAGGTGTAGTCGGTCATCGTTTCGCCTCACTGCTCATAATCGTTGTCGGGCCGCCAGTCTTTCGCGCGTCCTCGCGTCTGCAGATACGCCACCAGGTCGTCGAGTTCCTGTGGATTGTTGGCGATCCACGCGAACGGCGGCATGATCGAGCCGGGCACCAGGTCGCGCGGATTGTTGAAATGCGCCTTGTGCCACTGCTTGTTGTACTTCCCGCCGATGCGCGAAAGATCCGGCCCAGTCCGCTTGGTGCCGAAGGTCTGCCGCCAGTCGTAGACAAATTCGTCGGGTGTCGAGACCGGTGAATCCACGCCCTTCCAACCCGAGCGCTTCACATCGCTGAGCAGCGTGCGCGTCTGCTGCGTGTGGCAATACTTGCAGCCCTCACGAATGTAGATTCGGTATCCGCGCATCTCCTGGTCGGTGTAGGCGACCAGCTTGCCCGTCGGCCCTTTTGCGGGATCGGTGTTCTCGAATGGCTTGGCCCAGCTCTTGTCGAGCAGCGGCGGAGCCACCGTCGTCAGCAAGCCTCCGATGAAAAACAATCCCAGCGCCGCCACCACAAACCAGCTTGCATTCGAATCGGTTTTACCGAGCATAGGACCCTCCCTGGCTCGCCAGCGCCGGCGCACTCCTGCGGTCGCCGGCCCCGCTCGAGATCGCGGTCGAGAAGATGTTGAAGAGGAAAAGCACGATTCCGGAAAAGATCATGATTCCGGAGAGGAACCGGACCATCCACACCGGCCGGAGCGCGACCACCGTGTCGATGAACGGAATCGACGGGTTGTTCCACTGCCAGCCCTGCCAGAAACCGCCCAGCCACAGCGCAGTGAACATGCCCAGTCCGCCGATCAGGAACAGCCAGAAGCTCCAGTTGGCAACGGCTTCGGAGTGCAGCGTGGTCTTGAAAACCCGCGGGATCACGTAATACACACCCGCCATCGCCATGAACGAGAACGTGCCCAGCACGGCCATGTGCGCGTGGCCGGGAATCCAGTCCGTCTTGGACACAATGGCGTTCACCGAGCGCAGGCTGTGCATCGGCCCCTGAAAGCAGGTCAGCAGGTAGAAGATCGTCCCGCTCATCAGGAACTTCAGCGAGACGTTGTCGCTGAGCTGGTGCCACTGCCCCTTCATCGTCGCAATGAAGTTGTAGACCACCGCCCACACCGGGATCAGCAGCATGATCGAGAAGACGATCGAGATCGTCTGCAGCCACTGCGAGATCGGTCCGTGCAGCATATGGTGCGCGCCGGTCCACACATACACAAAAGCCAGCGACCAGAAGCCGATCATCGACAGCTTGTGGCTGTACAGCGGCGTGTTGGAGGCGCGCGGAATGAAGTAGTATGCGACCGCCAGGCCTGCCGGAGTGAAGATCAGACCCACCGCGTTGTGCGTATACATCCAGGTCAGGTTGGCCTGGTTCACGCCGGTGATGCCGGGAAGTATCGCCGCGAAGTTGCCGGTGAGATAGACAAACGCCGTCCACAGGATGGTGCCCATCAGGTACCACGTGGACACGTACATCTGGTTGTACTTGCGGGTTGCAATGGTGGCGAAGATGTTGATGCCGAACATCACCCACGCGATCACCACCAGCACCGCAACCGGCGTGGGCAGGTCGGCGTATTCGAGGCCCTTCTGGTAGCCGCCCAGCAGCGTCACGATCGCGCTGAGGATGATGATGTTCCACAGGATCGACGTGGCAATGCCCAGCTTCTCGCTCCACAGCTTCACACCGCACAGCCGAGGCACGATGTAGTAGGCGAGGCCCATGTCGGCGGCCAGCAGCCAGCCGAACAGCATTCCGTTCACGTGCAGAGGACGCATGCGTCCGTAGGTGAAGTACGGAATCGATCCCAGAAACTGCGGCCATACAAATTTGGCCGCAATGATCAGCGCGATGACGCCCACCACCGCGAAATATCCCACTGCGCCCAGCAGGAACCATTTCACCGTGATGTCCTGGTGAATGTCCTGCGTGGCAACCGCAGCGGCCGATTCATTGCCCGTTCGTGCTGCCATTCGAGCCTCCCATTGCTTGCACTTTCGTAGCCGGCGTTGCTTCACGCGCCACGTTCAAACTGCGAATGTAGTTGACGATGTCGCCAATGTCGTTTTGCGACAAGCCGTAGTCCACCCACGACGGCATCGCCGTACCCTCCACGCCGTAGGTGATCGACTCCATGAGCCGCCGGTCCGGAATGGGCTGGATGAACGCGGAGTTGCGCAGGTTTCGCGGCCGCGGCGAAATGTCGAGTGAATTCGGACCCCTGCCGTCCGCCTTGCGTCCGTGGCAGCCGGTGCATCGCCCGAGGAAGATCGCCGCGCCGCGCGCCGCCGACTCCGCCGACATCGCCACCGGGTTCGTCTCCGGCACCTTGCGCGGCTTCAGTTCACGGCGCTTCTGGTGGACGAAGTTGATCTGCACGTACTCGAGCACACTTTGAATCCTGTCGCCGGTGAGCACCTTGCCCCACGGCGGCATCGACGTGCCTGGAACGCCAAGGGTAATCGAGGCCAGGAACCGCGAGTCAGGCTTGGAATTCATGAACTCGGCGGCGGTCAGGTTCCGTGGCGCGGGGTCGAGATAGATCGCGTTGATCCCGTGCCCGTCGCCCTTCTCGCCATGGCAGCGCACGCAGAGCGCTTTGTACGTTTCGGCGGGGCTCATCGGCGGAAGCGGCGTCGTGCGCGTCTCGAGATACGCCGCCATGTCCGCGTAGTCGGCGTCGGGCAGCCCGAAGGACGGCATGTTCGAATCGGGTTCGCGCGAGCGCGGCGTGCGGAAGTGATCCATCATCCACGCGTCGTCGCGAATCAGTCCTTCATACGAGAGGTCGGGCGAAATGCCGCCGTCGTGCTCGCCAAGCTTGTGACACGACAGGCACGCGTAGCCCTCGATCAACTGCTCACCTCGCGCAGCGTGCGCCAGGCCTGCGGTCACCTTCGACTCCACCGCCGCCGCGCTCTCCGGCACAGGGATCTGCGCCGAAACCTGCAGCCGATAGGCGTCCACCGGCGACGCGGCCAGGTTCGTCCCGCGACGGCTCTTCAGGAAGATCACCAGCGCCTTCTTGTCGTCGTCGCTCAGCTTGAACTGCGGCATGATCGACGTCGCCGTATACGCGCGCGGATCGACGATGTGTCCCCACAGATAGTCGAGCTTGCGTTCCTTGCCTTCCTCGGTCAGGTCCGGCCCCAGCGTGCCGCTTGACAACCCCTCGATCCGATGGCACCCGAAGCAGCCGGTCTTGAAGAACAGCTCGCGGCCGCGCGTCACCCACGCCGCGCCGGCGAAGTTCTTGTCCGTGTGGCAACGCGCGCAGTTGGCCTGCATGAACTCTGTGCCGTGCAGATGAGCTGCGTTGTCCTTGCTCCAGCCGGCCTGTGTCGTAAACCCGAGCATCGGGTCCGGCCAGAGCGGATCTTCGCCGTGGGCATCGGCCTTGTCGAGACCGCGCCCCTGCCCGTCGTGGCACGATGTGCACCCGAAGTCGGAGAACTTGTGTCTCCGCTCCCAGCGGCCGCCGCGGAACACATCGCCCATCTCGGTCGAATACGGATGCGTGCTCAGCGGCGCCTTCGCGCCAACAAAGCTCGGATCGTCGACCGCGATGTGGCAGCTCTCGCAGCGGTCGACGCGTGTGTCGCCGAAGTTCGTAACGATGGTCTGTTCAATTCGCGGCACCCGGCCTTCGAGCGCAGCGCGCTCGGCCTGCGTTTTCGCGTTGTTCAGTGCTTGATGGAAGTAAGCCTTCTGAGTGTCCTGCCAGTTGCTCTGGAACTGGTCGTAAACGATCACCCCGGAACCGATCAGCACCGCAAGACTCACCACGGCCAAAGCCAGTCGCATACTTCTAGCTCCTCAGAACGGTGACACGAACTGCCAGTTCGCGCCGCGGAAGAAAGTGCCGATCACAATCAGCGTGATGTTCACGACCACAAACAGCAGGAAGATCACGTTGGCCCACACGCGCTGCCGCGCAAACCAACGGCCCACGCCTTCCTTGCCGCGGTCGAAATAAGGCAGCAGGATGAGGAGCAGCAGCTCGATGCCCGGCACACCGATGCCGCCCCAGAACGCCGAGTAGCTCACCTGCTCCTGCAGACCGAGGAAGTACCACGGCGCCTTGGCCGGGTTCGGCGGATGCATCACATTGACCGGCTGCTCGAGCGGCGCGTTGAAGAAGAACGACACCAGCATCACGCCGGCAACGGTAATCAGCAGAACGACAAGCTCGGCGATTAGCAGGTTCGGCCAGCTGAACACCGTGTCTTCTTCGAGCTTGCCCACTTTGACGAACGGCCCGCGCACCAGCCCCTGGATGGTGAACTTCCGCGCCGGAGCCGCCAAGACAGTCGTCGCCACCGAGAGCGGTCCCACCTGCGCAGCCTGCACATCCAACGAAACCGGCGTCTCATCCGGAGCAGGTCCCGCGGGAACCGGCTCCTCTTTCGCCAGCCCGCCATCCTTGCGGATGCGCCAGAAGTGCACGGCCACAAAGATCGACAGCACAGCCGGCAGCACCACCACGTGCAGCACATAGAAGCGCAGCAGCGCCTCCTGGCCTACGGTCGCGTCGCCCAGCAGCAGGAAGCGGATGTCCTTGCCCACCACCGGCGCATAACCGGCAATCGACGTGCCCACGGTGATCGCCCAATAAGCAAGCTGATCCCACGGAAGCAGATATCCCGTGAAGCTCGATAAGAGCGTCAGCAGGAAGAGGGCAACGCCAATCAGCCAGTTGAACTCGCGCGGCTGCTTGTACGAGCCCGTGAAGAACACCCGGCACATGTGCAGGAACACGCAGGCCACCATGGCGTGCGCCGCCCAGCGATGCATGTTGCGCAGGATCACGCCGAAAGCCACTGAGCTGCGCAGGTCGAGCATGCGATCGTAGGCCTGCGTGGTCGACGGCACGTAGTAAAACATCAGCAGGATGCCGGTCACCGTGAGGATGACGAAGAGAAAGAAGCTGATCAGACCCAGCCCCATCGTGTACCACGGCCGCAGGGCTTTCCTGCTCACTCTGACCGGCTGAATGTGCAGAAAAAAGTTGGTGAAGCTGGTTGCGGCCCGGCCCCGGTCGGATGATGGCAGCGGATTGCGAAACACGGACCTGACTACGTTGGCGGGCAGCTCCACCAGCGTCTTGCCCAACGACTCTTTTTCTTTGCTCATACGCTCAGGTAAGTTCCCGTCTGGATTTCGTTATCCTTGTCGACCTCCAGCTCGCCGCTCGGGGTAAGCGACACCTGAAACCACGAAAGCGCCTTCGGCGCCGGCCCGCCCGTCACGTTGCCGTCCACATCGAACTGCGACCCGTGGCACGGGCACTGGAACCCGGTCGCCGACGGCGCCACGATGCAGCCCAGATGCGTGCACGTCGTCGAGATGGCCGCAAGCCGGTTGCCCTCGCGCACAATGCACACGCGCTTGCTGTCGATGGCGATCCGCGCGCCGGCAGGAAAGTCCTCGGCGCGGCCGATGGTGAACCGGTTCGGCTGGCCGTAAGTGGCACGCGGCCTCATGAAGACGAATGTCGAGAAGATCCCGGCCAGCGCCGACCCCACCACACCCACGCCGCTGAGCCAGGCCAGAAAATCTCTCCTGCCCAGTTGCCGCGGCTCCTTGCTCTCATTTGTCTTCGCTGCTGCTCCCATCCCATCGCTCCTCGTTGGTCTTTCGCGGCCCGGGCCTCGTTGGCATCTCATCGGGGTCCGACCAGAACACCTGGTACTTCACATCCTCAAAACTGCGGAACTGATGGCCACGCACGGCCCAGAGGAAGATGAGCAGGGCTCCGCCTCCCATCAACAGGCTGGCCGCAATGGATATCCACATCAGCTCCATACCCGCTGCTCACGTCGCACGTCGGTCAGCCCATTTGAATGGCCGCCCGCTCACTCCGGCCTCATTGCCTCGCGGCATATTTGGACCGTTCTTATCCAATTCCGCTCGGAAGCCAAAAAGTAGCGGCGCGACAGCACCAGGGTCTGTGATGGGCATTACATCCTCTTGTGACGCGGAATGGCTGGCGTAATCGAACGCACAGTGACGCGTTGAGTGCACCTCGGTCCCCGCACCGCAGGAGCACCGAATGTTTGCCCTTGGGCTCGCGGACCTCGTCCTGCGAGCCGGTGTTCCAAAATCGGGGTGTTTCAAAACAGGAAGGATTAGAACAGCGGGGTGCGCTCGCGTGCAGCGCGCCTTATGCCGGAAGCGCCAGCACCGCACCCCAGTTCAATCCGGCACCGAATGCCGCGAGAACCATGGGGCCCTGCAGCGGTGCTGTCTTCCCGCGCCACCACTCGTCCGCCGCGATCAGCATCGACGCCGACGAGGTATTTCCATAGCGTTCGATATTGGTATAGAAGCGCTCGCGGGCGGCCTTCAGCGCACCCGCAACTCGCGTAATCAGGTTGAGGTTCGCCTGGTGCAGCAGAAACACTTCGACGTCCGCCGCGCCTATCTGGTTCCTCGCCAGCAATTCGCCGATCGCGCGTGGAATCTTTCGCGCCGCCTGCAGAATCACCGCCTGCCCGTCCATGCGAAACACGCGATCCTGGACCGCCAGAATCTCCGCCTGCGACCCATCTGTGTACAGGCACGAGTCAGCAATCCGCGCGAATCCCGTCTCCGGATCAACCAGGCACGCCCCCGCGCCATCGCCGAAAAGAATCGCCGTGTTCTTCGCCTCCGGCGACAATGTCACGCGCCGCGACATGATCTCCGCGCCGATCACCAGCACACGGCCCACCGCAGGCGCCAGCCGCGCCGCCAGCGCCATCCCGATCAACGAACCCGCCGACGCGACCGGAATATCGAGCGCCGGGGTGGCGCTCAATCGCAGCCGCGCCGCCACCTGGCTCGCCGGGCCTGGGCAAAACCTCTCGCTCGACCCCGACGCCACCAGGATCATCCCCAGATCCGCCGCAGCCACGCCCGCCTTTTCGAGACAACTCTGCGCCGCCAGCACGCCAATGTCTGCAACCGTATCCTCTTCGGCTGCGTAGCGGCGCTCTTCGATCCCCGTCGCCTCCAGGATCGACTCCGGCGTCGCCCCGACAAGCGGCGCAATCTCCGCATTGCGCACCCGCCGCGGCGGAAGCCAGGACCCGAATGCCCGCAGATAGCTCATTTCGATTGTTTGGCCGTGAGATATGCGTCGACCTTGGCGATCGTGTCGAACCTGCGCGCCGACAAATCCGAGTCCGGAATCGACACTCCAAACTCCTCTTCGAGACCGCTCACAAAGTCAGTCAGCGCGAAAGAGTCCAGCAGGCCCGACGTAAACAACGCTTCCTCCGCGCCCGGCGCGATGTCTTTTCCTGAAACTTTCTGGAGCACTCTAACGATTCGTGCTTGTGGGTCCATCGGCTGATCCGTGCGCCTCCGTCTCGTTCCCCGTTCCGTTGCGTTCCTTGTAACTGTGGTATCCGGCCATGAGATCGGCCATCAGCGCATCGGCCAGTGCCCTGTATCCGTCACCGGTAAAGTGCGTGTGGTCCGGCTGCGCCCAGCCCGCGAAGACCCAGTCCTGCATCGACCCGAAGCCGCCCATCCGCGCGCGCTGGTCCCAGTAGGCGCAGTCGTGCGCGCGGCAAACGGTGCGCTGCGCCTGGATGATGCGGTCCGTCCCCGGATAGGGACGCCATGTGCGCCGCCTGCCCGTCGAGCGGTCCGGCGGCCCCACCACCAGGATCGAAGACTCCGGCACATACTGGTGCAGGTCGTCGACGATTGACGCAAACGTCCGGCTGTAGCTCTCTTCGTCCCACGCCGGGCTCGCCGCCTCATTGGTCCCGTAGGCCAGCACGATCAGCGCCGGCGACGTGTCCTTGAGATAGCGCGAGAACAGCGCCTGGTCCCACTTCAGAATCAGCGGCGCTTCGGCTCCGTTGATGCCGATCGACTCCCACGTCACGCCCGGCTGCGTGGCTACCCATCCCAGCAGCGTCACCGGCGCATGATTCTCCGTCGTCACTTCGAAGTGGTGATCGCCCGCCGGGCATGTATAGGTGAACTTCCCGGGCCCCGTATCCGCGGCGTCGGTTTCGATCTCCTGTGGCTCGCCGTTATTGTCGGAAAAACGCAGGCTGCCGCCGCCCGGCTGTTCGAGAAAGTCGAGTTCGATTGCCGAGCACGCCGTATCCAGAGACACCCACTCGCCCGGCCGCCCCGTCGAGATGCTGATGCCGCCCAGGCCGGTCTCGCCGTCGCCAAGCTGCAGAAATTTGTTCCCCTGCGTCTTCCAGCCGCGGGACTGGCTGCGTTCCGAGCCCAGAATCCGGTAGCCGGCAAACGGATGCCCCGCGTAGGAGAAGCCGATCCCGCCGTCGCCGAACTGCTGCTGGAACACGCGCCGCGCCTCGCCCGTAAACATGTCGGACGCTGTGTGCGAGTCGCCGAACTGCAGCACGCGCACCGTCCCCGTCTGAATCGAGGACTGGTGCAGTTCGTTCTCGCGCGAGGAAAGCGCCGCAAAAAATCCATCCAGCGCCGCGCTGTTGTCGATGGCTATCTTCGGCGGTTCCTTCAGCGTCTCGCCGATCTCTTCCACCATCGCCGCCCTTTTCGCGGGACTCACCGCCACGGTGTAACGCATGTGGGCGTGCACGCGCCTTCCTGTCGCGGCAGACTTCGCTCCAGTTCCGTTCGCATGTGCCTTGGCCTTTGCCTGGCTCGCCGCGGGCGCGCGATGTTTCTTCTTTGCCGCCGCTCCGATAACCGCTGCGCTACCCGTCACCGCCAGCAGCAGGGCCAGCAGCCCTGCTCGATGCACCGCACGTGGAAAGCTCCTTCTCATTGCCCTTTCTTTCCACCTCGCCTGCCGGTTCTGGCTGGCCGCGCCGTTCCGCTGCCCGCTTCAGCCTTCGCGGCGGCCGCCGCCGGCAGCGCGATGCCGTGTTGCCTCTTCCAGCGGTTGTATCCCAGGCTCAATTGATCCATAAACAGTCCTGCCACAAGGGAAGCACCCTGCGGGGTTGGATGCAGAAAATCCGCCGTTACCAGCCGAGGGCTCGCCGTGTACCATCGCGCCATCGTACCCTCGCCGCCCATCGCAGCGTAGGTATCGAAGAACGCGCAGTGCATCTCCGCGGCCACCTGCCGCTGAATGCCGACGATCTCTGGAATGGTGCTCATGGTCTCAATATCGTCCATTCCGCGCCGCTCCCCGCGGTCCATCGGGCTCATCACAAGAATAGATGCGTTGGGCGCGAGTTGGCGGACTCGTAGAATGGCAAGACGCAGCTCGGAACCATACTGCTTATGGACAAAGCTGCCAAAGCTGCTCTCGTTCGATCCGTAGTTGATGATCACCAGCACCGGCGCCGCCCGATCCAACTCCTGCTTCCACAGGTTCGGCTCCATCACCCGCGCCAGCACCGAGGTCGTAGCGCCGTTCAATCCGAGACTGTCGTAGAGCACGCCCGTCGACCCCCGCCGGAAGTCCGCCCCAAACAAGGTCACCGATCCCGCCGTCGGCCGAATTGTCACGGATTTCGTTCCGATCGGCAGCGGCACATGCAGAGACCTCGTCTCCGCCGCATCGGCTCCGGTCGATTGCCCGGCAACTTGCTCGCCGTCCGCCTCCACGGCGAAAGTTCCTCCGCCGGACTTTGCCAGGAATTCGACCTCCACTGCCGACTGCTCCGAGTCGGTCAGCTTGAATTTGCTCCACGCGCCCGGCTTGCCTTCGAATGCCGCGCCGCCCAGCCCGTAGACTCCCTCGCGGATCAGGCCCACGCCAGTGCGCATCGACCATCCGTGGTCGCTCATCTCCACGCCGCGATGCCCATACCACGCCCACGGCTTTGCGATGAGCGTGTAGCCGCGCCCCGCATCGCCGAACCGCTTCTGCAGTTGAGCGCGAACATCGCCGGTAATCAGATCGGCCGTAGTCGGCGAATCGCCGTAGTGCAACACGGTCGCCACGCCGCCCTTGCCTTGTTCCAGTTCCCAGAGCGTTGCGTAAAACGGATCGAGATTGCCGGCATCGTCGGCAAATACGGGCGAGATCGGGCCGGTGCTGTGGCTCGCTGCGGCAATTGCCGGCCGCGCAGGAACCACCGGCGCCGGACGCGCAGGCCACCGGAGCTGGAACGCCTGGGCGACGATCCGTGTGTCGAAGCCCTTCCCGTGATCCACGGCGACACGCCAGCCCGCGAGCGCCGCCGCCGTGGTGGCGATGGCCAGCACCGTCTTCAGAGGAAATCGTCCTCCGCGGCTCGATGCGCCGCCATCGCGCGACTCGCCTGCGCGTTTTCGCTCGACTTCGGTCAGCTCAGAAGTTGCCATAGACAAAGGACGCCGAGCCCTTTCCAGCCAGCGTTTGAATCAGCAGAATCAGCGCCGCCATCGCGGCGCCCTGAACCCAGAACGGCGCCCGCGCCGCCCAATCGGTCGATACTTCGAACCACCGTGCCGGCAGGCAATGGAGGATCGCCGCCGCCAGCATCACTGCGACAACCGGTGGTGTGACATTGCCCAGTGACCACGTGAATGAACCGAGGCCACGCAGAATCGCCGTCGCATTCGGCAAGGACGACGCGCGGAAGAAGATCCAGGTGAAACACACGAAGTGAAAAGTGATCAGGCCGCCCAGCAGTTGGGCCCACCCGGCCGGCGACGACGCCGCGCCGCGCCGCTTCCTCGCAAACACCACGCCCAGCGCCAGCCCGTGCAGCGCCCCCCAGATCAGGAACGTCCATGAGATGCCATGCCATAACCCGCCCAGCATCATCGTGATCAGGAAGGCATATCCGTACGAGAGCACCGGCCACTTGCGCCGCTTGGGCAGAAAATCGAAAAGATAGTCGCGCAGCCATTCTGAAAACGTGATGTGCCAGCGCCGCCAGAACTCCGCCACGTTCCCTGCAAGATACGGCCGGCGAAAGTTCTCCGGCAGCCGGACGCCCAGCAGCAGCGCCGCACCCATGGCGATGTCGGTATATCCCGAAAAATCGAAGAAGAGCTGCAGGGCGTAGCCATAGATTGCGATCAGGATCTCCGAGCTCGCGTACAGCGCCGGCGTATCGAAGACGCGGTTCACGAGATTGTTGGCCAGGAAATCCGCGATGAGCAGCTTCTTCACCAGGCCCGTGCCGATCAGCAGCATCGCCCGCGCGCCATCTTCAGCCGTCAATTCGAATGGGCGCTCAAGTTGCTTCAACAGCTTTCCCGTGCGCGGAATCGGTCCCGCGGTTACCGATGGAAAGAAAAGCGCGGCGCCCAGGAAGTCGAGATAGCTTTGTGCAGGCTGAATATCGCCGAAATAGAGATCGATCGTATAGGTGAGCGACTGAAAACAGTAAAACGAAAGGCTCAGCGGCAGCAGCCAATCCCAGCGGCCGGCGTTGACATGCGGCGCCAGCTTGAAAGCAAGGAGCAAGCCAAGATTCACTGCGAGAGAAACTGCGAGCAAGCCGCGGCGCGCGTTCTTTCGCTCAGATCGCGCCAGCCCACGGCCCACAAGAAAATCCACGCTGGCCGCTATCGGCAAGGCGAGATACACAGGGCTGAATCGCGCCAGAAAGAAGAGATTTGCCAAAGCTAGCACTGCCGGCTTCAGCCGGCGCAACCTTCCAGCGCTCCAGTAAAGGAGACATACCGCAACGAGGAAAACGAAGAAAGGAGCGGAGCTGACCGGCATGGGAGAGTCCACCTTAGTATTCCATGACTATTGCGGCCCCGCCGCCGATGCGGGATTAGAACTTTTGAAGCAATTTCCTGCATTTCTTCGAATGCCGGCTCCAGCCGGAGAAATGCCTAAGAAAGCACGAGTTACACTGATTAGAGGCCCTATTTGCTACGTTGGTTCAGCGAACATCGAGCGAAATTCACATCGAAGGCCCTCGCGATTTGCCTTGGGAATTCGGCCTTGCTTTAGTAGAATCATCGGATGCCCGATCACAAAAAATCGAGCAGTGTGAGTCTCTCGAATTCTGCGTGGATCCTGGTCATTGGAGGATCCGCTTCAGCCCTTTCAGCCGCCGCTCTGCTGACTGCGTTCACCATCACGGTCCAGGCGGACGCCCCGCTTTCACGGCCTGCGTCAACTCTGCCTCCCACGGCAAAATGGGCCGCGGCCACGCCCAACTCGCTCGCACCTACTGAAGCTCCCAAACCCGTCGACATGCTGCACGGCATCGCGTCGTGGTACGGCTCAGTGCTCCAAGGTCATCACACTGCGAGCGGCGAGCGCTTCAACATGTTCGCTTTGACCGCATGCCATCCCACCCTGCCCTTCGGCACGCTGGTGCGCGTCACCAATCTCAACAACAAGACAAGTGTGGTGGTGCGAATCAACGATCGCGGCATTCTCGACAGGGGGCGCATCATTGACCTCTCATACGCCGCAGCCCAGGAGTTGAAGATCACCAAACTTGGGTTGGCGCCGGTGGCGCTTGATGTGATCTCCATGGGCCATCCTCGGCGAAAAGGCCCAGCCGGCTATTAGGCGATTCTCCTCTGCATCGGAATCGCGCATGAAGACCATGCGGTCAGTGTATCTCTGCGACTGGCGTAGCTTGCGGCCCGTCGGCGAATCATGCTGCTCGGTCGACGCCGGTGCGCGCATTACACCGCCCGCCCCGCCGCTGCGCCCGACGCCCACGCCCACTGGAAGTTGAAGCCGCCGAGTTGCCCGGTTACATCGACAACTTCACCGATAAAGTAAAGGCCCGGTGCATCGCGGCACTCCATTGTCTGCGCGGATAGCGCATCGGTGCTGACTCCGCCCGCCGTCACTTCGGCCTTCTCATATCCCTCCGTGCCCGCGGGCGTAAACGCGAAAGCATGAAACCCGCGTTCCAATTCGTCGAGTGCATGTTTTGTCCAGCTCTGCGGATTCGTCACATCGACCAATCGCTCGGCTAGTCTCGCCGGCAGCTTCGCACGCAGAGCCGACTTCGCGCTCTGCGCATCGCGCCGCGCGCGCGGCTCGCGCAGGCTGGCAAGCAACTCCTGTCCTGGAGCCCAATCCACAACAATCGGCTCCGCGCCGTTCCAGTACGACGAGATCTGCAACACCGCGGGCCCGCTCAATCCGCGATGCGTGAACAACAGCCTCTCGCGGAAACTTCGCTTTCCGATCGACGCAACAACTTCCACCGACACCCCGGTCAAGCCGCAGAAATTCGCCTTCTCCGATCCACCCAATACCAGCGGCACCAGCGCCGGCCGGCACTCGAGCACCGGCACTCCAAACTGCCGCGCGATCTGGTAACCGAAGCTCGTCGCCCCGATCTTCGGGATCGAGAGCCCACCCGTCGCGATAACGAGCGAGCAAGCAGCAATCTCCGCGTCCTTGGTGGCAATAACAAATCGCGCCGCATTCCGCTCACCCGCTCGCGCTGCCAAACCGCGAACTTCGCTCGCTTTCGCTCCGAGGAAGACCCGCACTCCCGCATCGTGGCACTCGCTCAGCAGCATCGCCACAATCTGCTCCGCGGAACCATCGCAGAACAACTGCCCGAGGGTTTTCTCGTGATACGCGATGCGATGCTTTTCCACGAGCGCCAGGAAATCCGCGGGCGTGTACCGCGCCAGCGCGGACTTGGCGAAGTGCGGATTGGCAGAGTGAAAGTTTGCCGGCGTGCAATGAAGATTGGTGAAGTTGCACCGCCCTCCGCCCGAGATCAGGATCTTTCTTCCCGCGCGGCCCGAGTGTTCGAGCACAGCAACGCTCCGGCCACGCCGGCCCGCCTCGATGGCGCACATCAGCCCCGCGGCGCCACCGCCAAGAACGACCACGTCGAAACTTTGTTGTTCCCGATCCAGGCTCACTGCCAAAAGCACCGAAGCCGCTTCGCTCCTGTCCCATTACAGCATCCAGCCGTGGCAGCCCGTCACAATTCCGCCCGCTCGGGTTGACATCCGACCCAAGCGGTGCCATGCTTAGGTCGGATGACTACCCAAACAGTTCTCTCCGGCCGGCACCGGGTCATCGCCGCATCGGGTAGTGGGGCGACACACGTATGTTCAGGCGAAGGCGCAGCGCGGAAGACTTTGCCGCGGAAATCAAAGCGCATCTCGAGCTGGAAGCGGATGAGCTGAAGAGCGAAGGCCTCAACGCTGAAGAGGCTCACCGCCGCGCGCACGTCGAATTCGGCAGCGTGCGCGCCGCCCGCGAGCGCTTCAGTCTCCGCAACCGTGTCGAGTGGCTCGATAACCTTGCCCGCGACGCGAAGTTCGCGCTCCGCCAACTGAATCGGCATCCCGGCTTCGCGCTCACGGCAATCTTCGTTCTCGCGCTTGGCATCGGCGCCAGCATCGGCATCTTCGCCTTTGTCGATGCGGCGCTGATCGAGCCGCTGCCCTACGCCAACCCCACCCGGCTCATGATGCTGAACGAAAGCGAGCCGGGTGCACCGCGCTGGCCGCTCTCCTGGCCCGACTTCCTCGACTGGCAGCGGATGAGCCACTCGTTCGGCTCGATCGACGTCGTCGCCGGATCCGGCTATCTTCTGCACACAACGTCCGGCGCCGAGCCGGTGCGCGGCATGCGCGTGAGCGGCAGCTTCTTTCAAACGCTCGGAGTTCGCCCGGCTCTCGGGCGCAACTTCAATCCCGGTGAAGATCGCATCGGCGGCCCCAACGTCGTCCTCATCAGTTACTCAGCCTGGCTGCATCGTTTCGGCGCGCGCCGCGATACCGTCGGCCAGACTGTGAATCTCGACGCCACGGCCTACACCATCATCGGCGTCCTGCCGCGCGAGTTCGCCTTTGCGCCCGCCGGCAACACGGAGTTCTGGGTTCCCATCAACAGCCTCAGCGTTCACGAGCAGATGCGTACGTTTCACGATTTCTGGGCCATCGGCAGGCTGCGCGAAGGCGTCACGGTGTCCTCTGCGCAATCCGAGCTGAAAGCCATCGCCGAGCAGCTGCAGCGCAGATACCCGTCGCCGGACGCCAACGCCGCCGCCAGCGTCGTGCCGCTTTCTGAAGTCATCGTCGGCGATGTGCGCCCCATCCTGCTCACGCTGCTCGGCGGCGCCGGTATGCTCCTGCTGATCGCCTGCGTCAACGTTGCCGGCCTCGTCCTGGTGCGTTCCGAGAGCCGGCGCCGCGAGGTCGCCATCCGCGGTGCGCTGGGCGCCACGCCGGCGCGGCTCGTGTGCCAGTTCGTCACCGAGGGGCTCCTTCTCGCAATCGTCGGCAGCGCGGCCGGGCTCGCCGTCGCCGCCGGTCTCATCCGGCTTCTCGCGCGCTTCGTCCCCATAGACATGGCAGCCAATATGCCGTTCGTTGAAGGCGCAGGCCTGAATCGGCATACCAGCCTCGCCGCGATCGGAATCGCGCTGCTGGCGGCGTTGCTTCTCGCGGCCACGCCGGTGCTCCGCCACTCGCTGCAGGCTGCGCGCGACGACCTTGCCGCAGGCAGCCGCGGCGTCGCCGGGCGTCTCTGGCAGCGGCTCGGAGCAAACCTTGTCGTCGTCGAACTCGCCATCGCGGTTCTTCTGCTCACCGGCGCGGGATTGCTGGGCCAGAGCTTCTATCGCCTGCTTCACGTTTCGCTCGGCTTCGACCCCGATCAACTTGCCACCTTGCAGGTCATGGCGCCCGGCAAATCCAGCCAGCAGATCTCCGGCCTCTATCGCGAAATCGGCCGCCGCGTGGCAAGCCTGCCCGGCGTCGAAGCCTCGGGCATGTCAAACCTTCTGCCGGTGCAGTGCGACTGCGCCATTGACCGAATCCACTTTCCGGGCCGGCCCGATCACGGCGAGCCGAATAACGTCGACGAGCGCCACATCACGCCGGCCTACCTACGCGCGCTCAAGGCGAGGTTGGTGCGCGGCCGGTTCTTCACGGAAAGCGACGATGCCACGCAACCGCACGTCGCCGTGATCAGCCAAGGCCTTGCGCGCAAGTACTTTCCCAATCTCGATCCCATCGGCGAAAGTATCGCTGACGACGAGGGCGGCCATCCCACCGAGTGGCAGATCGTCGGCGTCATCGAAGACATCCGCGAGGGCCCGCTCGATGAAGCCATCGCGCCCGCCGAATATTTCCCCATGCAACAGGCCCCCGACCATTTCTTCCAGCTCGCGGTCCGCACATCGCAGGATCCGGGCGCGCTTCTGCCGTCGCTCGCTGCCACGCTCCGCCAGATCGACCCCAATCTCGCCGTTACCGACGAATCGACCATGCTGGACCGCATCGGCAGCACGCAGTCGGCGCTGCTGCATCGCTTCTCGGCGTGGCTCGTCGGCGGATTCGCGGCCGTGGCCCTGATCCTCGGCGTGGTCGGACTCTACGGCGTGATCGCCTGCACCGTCAGCCAGCGGGCACGCGAGATCGGCGTGCGCATGGCGCTGGGGGCGCAGCGCAGTTCCGTTTACGCGCTTGTTCTGCGCCAGGCGGGATGGCTCACGCTCGCCGGTATTGGGATCGGCCTCGCCGCGTCCCTCGGATCATCGATGCTGATCCGCAAACTGCTGTTCGGTGTGCGTGCATGGGATGTAGTTACTTTGGCCGGCGTTGCCCTGCTGCTCGCGTTCGCTTCCATAGCCGCCAGCCTGATTCCCGCGCGCCGCGCAGCTTCGGTCAACCCTTCGGACGCTCTTCGCGCCGAGTAACCCTTCGCAAACAGCGGAGCAGGCTCAGCCGGACCGGCTCCGCCAGCGCCTTGTAGCCCGCATGCGGAGGGTGCACACATGCCAGGCCGGCTACTTGGCGAGCCAGCGTCAAGTTAGAAAACCCCAGGAGCGTCTCTCGATAACTGACGTGGCGAGCGGGAATAACGCCGTTGCCGTCGCCCCTGCGGGGGGACGATTTGCCATTACGCGGGATTCGCGACGCAGACTTTTCCCTCGTAGCGCAGAACGATCTCGTTAGTGGCCAGGTTCGCCGCGCCCCAACCGTGGATCTTTCCCGCAGCGTTGGCAAACCTCCCCGTTCCACCCGTAATGACAACGCCATTGGTGTAGCTGACCGCATACAGCCCCTGGATGCCCGTGGGAAATGCGGTCGCCGCAGCCGGCTTGGTCTCGATTGTGTCACCCGACACGGTCACCCAGCTGTGCTGGTTATGAAATGTCAGCGTGCCATCCGGGTTCTGTGTCACACTGAGCACCGAGACCCCGATGCCGCCGCTCTCTTGTGGACGCGCCGCGACCGGTTCGCCTCCATGCCGGCTGCGATGCGCTCGCTGGAGGCCTACCTGAAACGCCATCCGGCCACCGGAATCGAGATTCTCCGCACCGCCGAAGCGTCCGAGAGTGCGGAGCAGGAACTCTGCTTCTACCTGGCGCGGCAGGCCGCGAAGTTCGGGGAAACTGACTTGGCGAACAGGCTTCTGTCTCGATCGATCGAGGCAGGCTATTGGAATCCTTACGCCTTGCAGCACGATCCGTGGCTGGATTCACTGCGGACATCGAAACGATTCGGTCAGCTTCTGGCGGCCGCCACGAGTCGGCAGGCAAAAGCGCACGCCGCGTTCCTCGATGCGAGCGGCCAAAGGCTCCTCTTGATGTCAACTGACTACGAGCGGACTGCCGATCTTTGACCTCGAAAAGGATGGCCGAGGGCTACTTCCGGTTCAAGAATCCCGAAAAGTCCGGTTCATGCGGCGATTCCATCCCCTGCGCATCGTGTTGCGGAAAGGACCGGCAAATCCGGCTAAATCCTGAGAATCGATGTGCTTCCGCCGCGCTCAGCCCGATTGACTTCCGGCGAGACATCGAGGTACTCTCGGGGCAATTACAAAGCTGTCGCCTTATGAGGTGGGGGTGGGCGTGGCTGCGACCGGCGACCGGAATGACGTGACGGAGCTGCTTGTTCGGTGGAACGAAGGCGACGTCGCGGCCCGCGATGCGTTGATTCCCCTCGTTTACAACGAACTTCGCCGGCTCGCGAAACGGCATCTCGCGGGCCAGCGCGGCAGCCATACCCTGCAGGCCACGGCTCTCGTCCATGAGGCGTACCTCCGCCTGGTCAAACGCAAGCCGGCGCAATGGCAGGACCGCGGGCACTTCTTCGCGCTGGCCGCCCAGATGATGCGCCAGATCCTTGTCGACCACGCGCGCGCACGCAATGCGGCCAAGCGCGGCGGCGGCGCCGTCACGGTTGTGCTCGACCAGGAGCCGGGAGCGGAGCCGGCGATGAATCTCGACATCATCGGCCTTGATGCCGCCATGAAGCGGCTGGCCGAGCTCGATCCGCGACAATCGCAGATCGTCGAGCTGCGCTTCTTCGGCGGGCTCTCCATCGAAGAAACCGCACGCGTCGTCGACATCTCCCCGGCCACCGCCAAGCGGGAGTGGGCCACCGCACGCGTCTGGCTCCATCATGCCCTGGAAAGCGGCGCCGGGACATGACGCCCGAACGGTGGCAGCAAGTCAAACAGGTGCTGTCCGCCGTGCTGGAGCTCGCACCGGGCGAGCGCGCGGAGTTCCTCGAGCGCACCTGCGCCGCCGATGCGGCGTTGCGCCAAGAAGTCGAGCCGTTGCTGGCCGCCGAAGAAAGCCTGCGCGACGAGTTCCTCAGTGAGTCGGATCTGGCCGCGGCCGCAAGTGACATTCCCTTCGATCAGACAACCTGGGTCGGCCGCCGCGTCGGAGCTTACCGGGTCGTCGAAAAGATCGGCGAAGGCGGCATGGGCGAGGTCTACCGCGCCTTCCGTGCCGACGACCAGTATCGAAAGGAAGTCGCGCTCAAATTCGTTCGCGGCGGCCATTTCGGCAGCGCCATCTACGCGCGATTCAAGACCGAGCGGCAGATCCTCGCCGGCCTCGATCACTCCAACCTGGCCAAGCTTCTCGACGGCGGCGCCACCGAGGAAGGAGTTCCCTACCTGGTGATGGAGCTGATCGAAGGCCAGCCCATCACCGAATACAGCGATACGCGCAATCTCCCGGTCCGCGAACGCCTGCAGTTATTTCTGCAGGTCTGCGCCGGCGTTCACTACGCTCATCAGCACCTGGTCATTCACCGCGATATCAAGCCGCACAACATCCTCGTCACCGCCGACGGCATCCCCAAGCTGCTTGACTTCGGCATCGCCAAGATTCTCGACGCGGGTACGGCGGAGTCGCTCCCCGACGCGACGATGACCGGGTTCCACGTGCTCACTCCTCGCTACGCCAGCCCCGAGCAGATCATGGGCGGCCCCATGTCGACGGCGTCCGATGTGTACTCGCTCGGCGTCGTCCTCTACGAGCTGCTCACGGGCTCGGGCCCGTACGATCTTGCCCGCGTCTCCGTGCACGATATTCCGCGGATTGTCTGCGACACCGACGTACAGCGGCCGAGCGCCGCCCTGCTCCGCTCTCCGCGCGCCTCCGAAGTCGCCGCACTGCGCCAGACCTCTCCCGAAAGGCTGCGCCGGCAACTGGCCGGCGACGTCGACAACATCGTGCTCATGGCCATGCGCAGGGAGCCCTCGCGCCGCTATGCCTCGGTGAAGGACTTCGAGGAAGACATCCGCCGCCACCTAGGGAACATTCCCGTCACCGCGCGGACGGATACGGTCTGGTACCGCGCCAACCGGTTTATCCGGCGAAACAAGGCCGGCGTGGCCGCATCCGCCGCGGTTGTGCTGATCCTGATTCTGGGCATGGTCATCACCATCCGCGCCGAACTCGTCGCCAAGCGCCGCTTCGACGATGTGCGCGCGCTTGCCAACTCGCTGATCTTCGACGTCCACGATGCTGTGCGCGACCTGCCCGGATCGACGCCCGCCCGAAAGCTCATCGTCGACCGGGCGCTGAAGTATCTGAACGGGCTGGCCAAAGAGTCGTCGGGAGATCTCGGGCTCCAGCGCGAACTGGCGACTGCCTACGAGAAGGTCGGTTCGGTGCAGGGCGATTATCTCGAGAACAATCTCGGCGACTTCGAGGGCACGCTCGCCAGCTACAGGAGGGCGCTCGATCTTCGCAAGCAGATCGCCTCGGCTTCCGGCGACTGGCAGGACCGCCTGGCGCTCGCGCAGGCCTACCGCCTTGTCGCCCACCAGATGTGGGCCAACGGCGACCCGCGCGGCGCTCGCGATCCGATTGAGCGCGCCATCTCGGTCGCCGAAGCGGTCAACAACGAACATCCCAACAATCTGAAGGTCCTTGGCGAGCTTGGATTCGACGTTGAGGTCTCGGGAAGAATCGGGTATCCCGGTGACCCTTCGGCGAATCAGAAGGTTCTTCAGGATTATCGCCGCTCGCTGGCCATCGATGAACTCGCCGTCAGGCTGAAGCCCGACGACGTCGTATGGCTGCACGGCTACTCCACTGACCTGAGCAACGTCGGCAGCATGCTTGAGCCCTCCGATCCGCAGGAAGCCCTGAAAGACTACGAGAAGGGACTGGAGATCGACAAACGGCTTACGCAGCTCACGACGGATGTGCGCTTTCAGCGGAGCGTTGCCATGGCCTACGGAAGCATCGCAAGCGTGTACGACGACGTGGGCAACTACGCGCGGGCCCTCGAGAACAACCTGAAAGATGTGGCGATCTATGAGCAGCTGGTGGCCGCCGACTCGAAGAATGCCCTGCTTCAGCAAGGGCTGGCCATCGCGTCGACGAACACCGCAGCCTCGGCTGTGAGGGCGGGCAAGATCGGGATGGCTCTCGATTACTCCAATCGCGCGCTGGAAAGGATGCGTCCCCTCGCCTCATCCGGGCCGAAGAACGCTTTCCAACAGCACGTTTTTGCGGCGATGCTCATCGCGCGGGGCACCATCCTCATCGCTGCAAAGCAGACCGAGGCCGCGCGCGCAGAGATCGAGCACGGCCGTTCGATCTACGAGGCTCTCTTTAAGGCAGGCAACATGACGGAGGTGAATGCCGCCGCAGCGAGCGTCAAGCTCGGCGAGGCACTGGCTGCCGAAGGAGATGGCCGCAAGGCGGCCGGCTCTTTTCACGATGCGCTGGCGATTCTCGAGCCGCTGAATGCGGCTCAGCCACCCAATCTGGATGCGCTTTATGCGGCAGCCGATGCGTACTCCGGCCTGGGAGAGCTCAGCGTGAAAGCGGCGCGCCAGCCGGGCCTGGATGCCGGGCGACGGAAGGCCCTTTGGACCGAGGCGCACTCCTGGCTTTCTCAGAGTCAGAATACCTGGCGCCGTATCGAGCACCCCAACCACACCGCGCCCAACAGCTTCCAGGCCGGCGATCCCGCCGTGGTCGCGAAAGAACTGAAGGCCGCCGAGACCACGCTCGCCTCGTTTAAGTAGCTCGCCGTCCCGGTTTGAGCCGGTTTTCCGCCATCCGCCGTTTTCACACATAGCGAGGGGAACTTACTTTGCGACTGCTGACCTCGCGGATTCGGGATGCCGCACTTGAAGCCTGCCCTTCCCCAGACGGCACTCCCAAAGGAGAGAGTTTCTATGAATCCCTTAAAGAGCTCAGCGGCTGTAGCCATGCTGATGGGCGCGCTGGCCGCTATTCCCTCCCGCGCCCAGCAGCCGGCCAAACCCGCCGCGGTGTCCATCCCCAGATTTGTGAGTTTCACAGGCGAACTGAAGACTCAGGATAGAAAACCGGCAAGCGGTGTCGTCGAAATCGACTTCCTGCTCTTCGAAGAAGAAGACGGAGGAACGCCGCTGTGGCATGAAAATCAGCGCGTCACGCTCGATACCACAGGACATTTCTCCGTGGCGCTGGGAGCCAACACCACCGGCGGGCTACCCCTGGAGTTGTTCGCTTCAAAGAAGGCGCGCTGGCTGGAGATCGAGCCGCAGGGCTTGCCCGTCCCGGACCGCATTCTGCTCCTGAGTGTCCCCTACGCCGCCAAGGCCGGCGATGCGGAGACCATCGGCGGCCTCCCGCCTTCGGCTTTCCTGCGCGCAGATGCGCTTTCTCGCGGCAATTTTGCTTCGGCGCAAACGTCCTCCGCCATCTCTGAAAACACCCCGGCGGGCAGCGGCACGACAAACTACATCCCCCGCTGGACGAATGGCGCCACTCTCGGCAATAGCGCTCTGTTCCAGTCCGGCGCAGGAAGCGCGGCGAAGATCGGCATCAACACCACCGCACCCGCCACCACGCTGGACGTGAACGGCGGATTGACTGCGCGCGGAGCCGTGCAACTACTCAGCAAAGCCGCGGCCACCAGCACGCATGGCGCCACGTCGCAGCCACTGACCTTTCAAGCTTCCACATTCAGTAGCACCACGCACGCTGCTGTTGGCCCGAAGTTCCAGTGGCAGGCCGAACCGGCCGCCAACAACACCTCCACTCCAGGCGCCACAATAAATCTTCTCTATGGAGCCGCCGGTGCACCGGCTGAGACCGGCTTGTCGATTGCGGGCAACGGTAGAATCACATTCGCGCCGGGCCAGACCTTTCCGGGCACCGGCAATGGCACCATCACCGGCATAACGCCGGGGACGGCGTTAACCGGGGGTGGCACCAGCGGCACGATCACTTTGAACCTGGACACGTCGAAGGTGCCGCTGCTCGCTGCCGCCAATACCTTCACGGGAAACCAATCGATCGCCGGATCCGTGGCGGCCACTTCTTTCACAGGCAGCGGTAGCGGACTTACCGATCTTCCGGGAGCCAACGTGTCGGGCCCGGTGGCAGCCGCGACGAATGCAACCAACCTCGGCGGAAAACCGGCCAGCGCCTACCAGCCTGCTGGATCCTATGCGTCGTTAGGAGTGAATGCGTTCATCGGGAACCAGACGGTGACCGGAAATCTGACCGCCAGCGGGACGATCCAGGGCGCAGCCGCGACCTTTAGCGGAGCGGTCAATGCGGCAGGCGTTACGCTTCCAGCGGCAGGCACCAGCACGGCGGCTCTGGCGTTCAACTCCCAGCCGCTTGACTTGGTGACGTCAGCCTTTAACAGCAGCACGTCGAAGGCTGAAAATCAGGCTTTTCGTTGGCTGGCAGAATCCAAAGGCACCAACACCAGCTCTCCCAGCGGAATGCTGAACCTGCTGTTCGGCAGCGACGGCGCTGCGCCAACTGAGACCGGGTTATCGATCGCGAGCAATGGCCAGGTCAAATTTGCCATCGGCCAGACCTTCCCCGGAACCGGCACCATCACCGGCATCACTGCCGGCACCGGCCTCAGTGGCGGCGGCACGGGCGGCGCTGTCACTTTGAGTCTGAACACCAGTTACTCCGACGGCCGCTACGCCTCGCTTGGCGCCAATAACAATTTCATTGGTACGCAGATCTTCAACAATTCGATCGGCATTGGCGTCGCTGCCCCGGGTTACCCGCTTCATGTGAATGGAACGATCCGCGCCGAAACCGGGCTCTCTCTTGGTGGCGGTGCAATGCTGTCTGTCGATGCACCCTACGTCACCGGCGGCCACTTTATGGTGACCAGTGACGGCAAGGTCGGTATCAACAACCCGACGCCGAAGAATGCCCTCGACGTGGTGGGGAACATCTCGACGAACGCCGGCGTCGCGGCCACCAGCGCCAGTATCGGCGCCGCACTCTCGGCCGGCAGCGTGCAAATCGGAGGCGATCGAACTATGTCTGCCGCTCCGCACTTGTACCTCACCGGATATGTCCCCGGCCCCATGGCTCCCCTCTTTTCACAGGTACCCATCGTTTCGATTCCGTCCAAGGCGATCGTGATTACGCGGATGGTCGCGTCCGGCCTCAGTACATGTCCGCAGCAGGGCCCGCTCACCTTCGACATCTCATCAAAGACGGCCACGTATCACACGATCACACTCAGCAGCGATCCTGGGTCATACGGCGTCGATTCAGGCCCACTGTCCATCCCGATTCCCGCCGGCACTCTATTCTGGGCCAGAGTCAATCCGCCCGACTGCGGCCCCTTCGGCACCGCTCCCACCCAGATTGCCGTTAGCATCGAATACGTCATGCAGTAGCGGCCATAGCCCTTCGACGCCTCCGGCACCATGCACGGCCCTCCCCAGTCGGGCGCATCCAAAACGCGTGAGGCCGCTCTCAAGTGAGAGTGGCTTCGCCGTTTCATCCCCAGCCCTTGGGTGGGCCGGGAGCCGATGACTTTCGCCGTGAAACCGTCGCCCGCACAATGTAGGATCAACTTACGGCGTTCCCCTTCCCCTGTTGTTGCGCCGTCGGCCCCGATTTTGCACAGACAGAATTGCAATCGTCCCCGCACAAAAAGAACATGACGACCTTAGCCTGGAAATCTCGGGCCTCGCGGCTTGCCGTGATCCTGTCTTCTGCCGCAGTGCTGCTCCCGATGGATGGCTGCCGCAGCAAGGGTTCTTCGGTTCCTGCCATCGAGTTCACGCATGTACCGGAGGCAAACGCCGGCGGCCCGGAGAGATTGGACTTTATCGAGGGGCGGGTTCATGGAGCGGCTCCCGGACAGCAGGTGGTGTTGTACGCGCACAGCGGAATCTGGTGGGTGCAGCCATTCGCCAACGGACCGATCACGAAGATTCTGCCCGACGAAACGTGGAAGAACTCGACGCATCTGGGAACCGAATACGCCGCTCTGCTTGTCGACTCGACCTATCGCCCGGCGACACGAATGGCTGCGCTTCCCGGCGTTGGAAACGGCGTTGCCGCTGTGGCCATCGTGAAAGGGAGTCTTGCCGCGCCTGTGACGGTGAAGACGATCCGCTTCAGCGGCTATGACTGGGCCGTGCGCACGGCGGGAAGCGACCGGGGCGGCGAACCGAATGACTACGATTCGGACAACGCATGGACCGACGAACGCGGATTCTTGCATCTGCGCATGGCGGATCGCCGCGGCAAGTGGTCGTGCGCGGAAGTGGCCTTGACGCGAAGCCTCGGCTATGGAACCTACCACTTTGTGGTCCAGGACGCTTCGCATCTGAATCCTTCTACAGTCGTGGGACTCTTCACCTGGGATGACCTGCATTCGGAGGGTTTCCGAAACGAGCTCGACGTGGAATTGAGCCAATGGGGAAACCCCAAATGGGAGAACGCTCAATACGTGGTGCAGCCGTTTTATGTCCCCGAGAACGTGGACCGCTTCGCCGCGCCGGCCGGTGTGGTGAGTCACGTGATCCGTTGGGAGACGAACCGCGTGGCCTTCCAGACGTTTCGCGGGCCGGCGATCGGCTCCGGCCTAAAGCCTGCCAAGGAGCATGTATTTACGTCTGGCATTCCCGCGCCGGCGACCGAAACGGTGCACATGGATATCTACGAGTTTCATCACTCCAGGAACTCCTCTCACCAACCTGACGAGGTTGTCATTGAGAAGTTCGAATACCTACCCTAGACGATCTGGCAAGCGGGGACGCACCCGGACGCGGCTGGTCTGCACCGCGCTCATTTTCTGTCTGGGAGCCGCCCATGCTCTCGATCCGGCAAGAGGCTTCGACCAGTATGTTCACGACCGCTGGGGCACTGACCGGGGCTTCGTCGGCGGCGCGGTGTACTGCATGGCGCAGACGCCGGACGGGTACCTGTGGATCGGCACCGACCGGGGCTTGGTTCGCTTCGATGGTTTCAACTTCACTCTGATTCAGCATCCCATCCCATCGCTTCCGCCGATCGATCGCGTTTGGGGAATGGTAAGAGATGGCGCGGGTAACCTGTGGATTCGCCTCGACGCTCCGCGCATGCTGCTCTACCGCAATGGCGAATTTCACGACGTCTTTTCCGAGTTCAACCTTCCGGAGACGACGTTTACAGCGATGACGCTGGACCAGAGCGGAGGAGTGCTGCTCACCGGACTCGGGAGCGCCGTCCTGCAATTCCGCGAGGGCGCGTTTCATCCCATCGCCAACTCGACGGAAGCGCCCGGAACCATCACCTCCATCGCGCAATCGCGCGATGGAAGAATCTGGATGGGAACCCGCGACGGCGGTCTCTATGTGTCGGACCACGGCAAAATCTCGAACGGGGCGGCGGCGCTGCCTAGCGTCAAGATCAACACCCTGCTCCCGGCATTGAATGGCGGGCTCTGGATTGGAACCGATCATGGGATCCGCTTCCTCACGGGAGCCGGCCTGCTGCTGGATGAATGGCCTGCCTGGGTGCACAAACGACAAATCCTGGCCATGGCGACCGACGCGGCCGGCAACACCTGGGCCGGCACCGACGCCGGCCTGATCCGAATCACAACCTCCGGGCAAGCAGTGTATTTCAAGGGCGGCGAGGCCCCCGGCCACGCGGTTACAAGCATTTATGAGGACCACGACGACAACCTTTGGTTTGGCGGCCAGAGCGGACTCGAGCGCCTGCAGAATGGCGCATTCACCACCTGGTCCGCAAAAACCCTCAAGACATTGACTCAGACGGGACCGGTCTACGCCGACGACGTGGGCCGCACCTGGTTTGCTCCCGTAGACGGCGGACTTTACTGGCTCAAGAACAGCCGCGTTCAACAAGTCCGCGTCGCCGGTCTAGACAAAGATGTCGTGTATTCGATTGACGGAGGCGGCGGGGAAGTGTGGGTGGGCCGGCAGCGCGGCGGCCTGACCCGCTTGGTTCCGCAAGGCGATTCGTTCGCCGCACAGACCTTCACGCAAAAGGAAGGGCTGCCGCAGAACAGCATCTACTCGGTCCACCGGGCACGCAACGGAACCGTGTGGGCGGGCACAGTCAGCGGCGGCGTTGTCGCAGTGCAGAACGGCAAAATCGCAACCTGGACACGCGGCGAGGGATTCGCCTCAAATGCGGTGAGCGCCATCGCGGAAAGTCACGACCGCAAGATCTGGGTGGCAACTCCAACGGGTCTGATGGAATGGGACGGCACACGCTGGAAAACCTGGGGACTCACCGACGGCCTCCCGTCCGAGGATGTCCGTACCTGCTCTGAAGACTCCAGGGAGGTTCTCTGGGCAGCGACGGCCGATGGGCTTGCGTTTCAGTCTGGCGGACGGTTCCACGGGTTCGAGAACGTCCCTGATCCCCTTCGCGAGCAAATTGTCGGGATCGCGGAAGATGGGCTGGGATTCCTTTGGTTCTCCACTCCGGACCGCGTCTTGCGCGCGAATCGCGAGTCTTTGATCTCGGGGAATCTGCGCGCTTCCGATATCCAGGCCTACGGCAGATCAGATGGCCTGATCGGCTTCCAGGGCATTCGCCGCGATCATTCCATGGTCGCCGATGCGGCGGGAAGGATCTGGGTCTCGGTTGGCCAGGGAATTGCCGTAGCCGATCCCAGGCTCTCCTACCGAGACATCCTTCCCGTTCACGTGCGCGTCGACAGCCTCGTCTCCAACGGAAGCGATTTCCTCCAGGGACCGGATCCGAAGATCCCTGCCGGCCGGAAAAATGTAACGTTCCACTTCGCGTCGGATGCCCTATCCGCTCCCGAGCGTATCCGATTCCGCTATCGGCTCGACGGCGCCGATCAGGACTGGAGCGAACCGGTGGATTCTCGCGAGGTCAGCTACAACAATCTCGAGCCGGGGCCCTATCGTTTTCATGTGATCGGTTCGCGGGACGGAAGCCTGTGGAATGGACCGGAGAGCGCCGTTTCCTTTTCCATCGACCGGGCCTACTGGCAAACATGGTGGTTTCGCCTCGGCTCTTTCCTTGCCTTCGTCTCCGCGATTCTGCTGGTTCTTCGTTTCCGCACCGTGGCCATCTCCCGCCAGCTGAATGCGCGCTACCAGGAGCGTCTCTCCGAACGCACTCGCATCGCCCGGGAATTGCACGACACCCTCCTGCAGAGCTTTCAGGGCCTGATGCTTCGCTTTCAGACCGTCGACAACATGCTGCCCGCGAACCCGGCAACAGCGAAGCACGTCCTGGGCGAAGCCTTGGATCGCGCGGACGAAGCCATCCGGGAGAGCCGCGAGGCCATCCAGAATATTCGCCCCGCGTCGGCGCGCAGCCCGCATCTCCGCGACTGGCTGAACGCCATGCTGGCCGAGTTGCGGGAGGAGTACGCCCGGGATGCAGGCGCCGCGCCGGAGTACGAAGTGATCGTGGAAGGCGGCGTAAAAGAAGTGAATCCGAATACGAACAGCGAGATTCAAAGAATTGCGCAGGAGGCGCTGCGAAACTCGTTCCAGCATGCACGCGCAAACAAGATCGAAGTCGAGGTCATCTTCCGCGATGCCAAATTCCGCATGCGATTCCGCGACGATGGCGTCGGAATCGACGCCGCTATTCTCGAGCGCGGCGCTCGCGCCGGACACTGGGGATTGATGGGCATGCGGGAACGCTCTGCCAGCATGGGCGGGCACCTGGAGGTGTGGAGCAAGCCGGGAGCGGGCACCGAAATCGAACTGATCATTCCGGGAATCACCGCGTATGATCGATCCTCGACGGTTTCATCCGGAATCATCCGAATACCTAGGCTCGGAGGAAGGCATGGCGAGCGATCCTCGACAGATCCGCATTCTCACGGTCGATGACCACCCACTGCTTCGCGAGGGGATCGCTTCGCTGGTCGGCAGCCAGCCGGATATGTCGATCGTGGCGGAGGCATCCGGCGGGAAAGAGGCGATCGAGCAGTTCCGCCGTCACCGCCCCGATGTCACTTTGATGGATATTCGCATGGCCGACATGAACGGCATCGATGCCATGGCCGAGATCTTGCGCGAATTTGCCAATGCCAAGATCGTCGTGCTCACCACGTACAGCGGTGATGCGCAGATCATGCGCGCGCTCAAAGCGGGTGCGCAGGGCTATCTTCTGAAGGGCCTTCTGCGAAAGGAGCTTATCGACACAATTCGAACCGTGCACGCAGGACGCAAGCGGATCTCACCGGAGGCGGCAAGCACAGTCGCGGATCATGCCGGAGAAAGCCCGCTCACGCTGCGCGAAATCGCGGTGTTGCAGCTCATCGCGGAAGGCAATGCCAACAAGATCGTCGCCGACCGGCTCGACATCACTGAAGACACCGTCAAGGCGCACGTCAGAAGCATCCTCTCCAAGCTGGCTGCGAATGACCGGACCCACGCGGTAACGATCGGACTCAAGAGAGGCATCATCGACCTCTAGCTCTGACTGCAAAGAATCTTCTCATCACGCCGACGCCGGCGCACTCAGCGCATCGCGCGGCCCGGAGCATCTCACCGCAGATGGTTCCCGAAGCTTCCCAAGTGACTTTCGTGGTAACTCGAAGGTGTAACGTCATCCTCAGCCCTTTTGGCGTATTGGATGGCCATAGGGCAGCTTAGACTCTGATGTCAGCGAAGGTGACTCCTGCAACGCCTGTTCTCGACTTTTCCGAATCGTTGGCCCGGAACAGGACTTCTGGTTCTGCGGCTGGCTGCTGGGATCCTGGCTTTGAATGACGGCATCGCCGAGTTTTCGACTCCGCCTCACCACGCGGCCGGACTGCTGACCGAGTTCTCGGCCATTCTCGGAGTCATTCTCCTGATCGGTCTTTGGACGCCGATTTCCGGAGTGGCTTGCGCGCTGGCGGAAGCCTCAGAGCTCGCCCTTGGCTCGCCAACTCCGCGGAGTTCGATCCTTTTGGGCGCCATTGGCCTGGCGCTGGCCATGTTGGGTCCGGGATCCTGGTCGGCGGACGCGATCTTCTTCGGGCGGCACCGGATCGATCTCCCCGATGAATGACTCGCAATCGGCTCGAGATCCAGGCTCGGTCCGTCCGACGCCGCACCGCAGAGTGATTGAGCCGATCCCTCATCCGATTCCTCGAATGGGGCAATTTTGATCTGCTCCGGCGCGGGTCGCCCCTCCGCTTGGGTTTGGTTGGATGTCTTTGGGATGATTCCTGGTGGCAGTGAGGGACTTGAACCCCCGACTTCCTGCTTGTAAGACGGCTCGAGAGTTTTACTCTCACTGCCTGCCACCATCTTTAGTTATTGCGGATTCAATAACTTCTGACTGTCACGGACTTTCGGCGATCTCTACCGATTTCTGCCAATTTCTGCGGTTGCCATCCGCGGTTTTCACCGCGGGTAATTACTGCAGACCAGTGATGTGATCCGGGGGCGTGGAATCTCCCCGCATTGCCCGCAACTTCGATTCCACCTCGCCCAACAATTCCATCCCCTTTCGGGCATCGTTGCCGAGGTGTTCGACTCCTTGAAGCTTCCCCCTCGCCTCGCTCAGTTTCGTAATACAAACGCCGATACTTTGAAGTATTTGCGGGTCTCGGATCTGAACGTGTTGCGACTCTGAATGCCGGTCCATTGCTGCATCCTCCTGTTCGCGAATGATAGCTCGTCAAGGCCAAACGAAAAAAAACGGGGCCGCAGCGAGTCAACTGCGACCCCAGGGAAGGCGCCGCGGGCAATCGGGCAAAGGAGTTAAACCGCTGCCGGCGGCGCGAAACAAAAAAAGCGGGCGTAGGAAGCCGATGAGCAACTACGCCCGCCAAGCGCGCACCAGCCTTTAAGCCGCGGGAGCAAAGGAGTACCCCCGGCCGGCGCGCGCAACTTGGTTATGTGTCCAGGCGAGCGTGCCCGGGTCTGCCTTTCAGGCCGGTGCCGAGCGGGCCGCGGACATCGAAGCCGGCGAGCTCGTCTCTCACCTGCAGCCGCTCGTGATGAATGGCCTCCAACTTCTTTGCGTCAGCGGCGATCTGCTGATCGAGCTGTTCGATCTGATTCAGAATTGGCTGCATGCTGCGCTGCTGAGTCTCGACCTTTGCTTTGGCCTCGGCAACGCGAGACCGCCACGCTTCGACTTCTTCCACCAAAACGTAGGCATCGTCGTCATCCAGGCGGCCGGGGTTGGCGCTAAGGACGCCATTGAGCTCGGCACGTAGGACGCTCGCAGTCTGCTCGAGGTTGTTCCAGTCAGCCATCAACCCGTTTTGCCTGCGCCGTGACTCGTCGATTCGGCCCAGCAGTTCACGGGCCGCGAGAGTCAGTCGCCGATCTTCGCTCCGCAAGCAATCCAGACGCGTCTCCGCGCGCCCGCGGAAGAAGGTGTTTAGCCTTTCGCCGTAGGCAACCCACTCCAACAGCAATTCCTTGGCGCTTTCATCTTGCGGCGTCACCGCGGCGCTTAGGCTTGAGGTGATCGCAGCAATTGCATCACTGAGCGTGATTGGGCCGCGAGGCACCGCGATCATTTGGTCGACCATGGACCGCGGCGCCGGCGCCGGCGTGGAAGGTGGGAACGGTGGATCCGCGCCGAAACCCATCGTGGATCCCTGCGCGCGCGCGGCCTCGAAGCGTTCGAGAAGCGGCTTTTCTCCAAACATAACTCGGTTCTCCTTTTTGTTTGTGAGTTAGGCGAGCCCGAAGGTCCTGGCCGCCTGTAGTTCCAACCTTTCCATGTCACTGCCCGCCGCGGGCGCGGAGCCGAGAAACTGAACGCTCAGCCGGCGGTCCATGGCACGCGATCGGTGAGAGCGTGGGGCCGCGTCTCTGTCGCGCTGGGCTCGAGCGTCGAGGCTCTCGCGATCGTGATTGCGGCCAAGGTATCCGGTGACCAGCTGAAGCAGCTTCCCGAGAAACATTCGGTCCTCGCCGTCTTCGCACTTCTGAAGCGCGCGGCCGATGTGTTCCCGGACGGCCTGCAGGTGGTCAAACGGAACCTCTGCCGCGGGATTGCCGTCGGGGGTTTTCTGGGTAGGCCGTCCTGCTGAATCAAATCCCCGCACTCCGCGAGCCTGCCGGCAAGCTTCAGTCATCACCGTTAGCATCCGCACTACGTCCTGGTCACGGTCGATGCAGATTCCGAGCTGTTGGCACTGCCGCACCGCGCCGACGACGATGCGCTGGGCTTTGTGATGTTGTCTCCAATCCATCATGCGAGTTCTCCTCAGCGGCCAACGTGAATTCCGTTGCCGACGCAAACAACGATCTTGGTGTGCGCGCTCAGGCAATCGGCCGGAGTCGCGCGAATGGACAGGTGTGTGTTACGCCCGACTTTCAGCTCGAGCGTCTGCTTCGGTATTACGATCGCCTCGGTAAATGCCTGTCCGGGTTTGGGTGAAGGCAGCAAAGCAACACGCGCGGGCTGCGGCCCGACGCAGTGAAGGGTTACTTTCTCGTCTTGACCAGGCAGCGGAACGATCTCCGCCGCGGGCCCGACGTTCGCAACAAAGCTTCCAGTAATGTTCATGTATCACGCTTCCTCTGGGGGTGTATTACGTGGGCTTTCTTTTGGCCCAGCATGCAGCGCCTGGACCAATTGGTGAATATGGGATTGGTCCGACATTCTCACGGTGCGAAGCATCGCGCTCCCCTCGAGGCCTTTATCCGAGGCAAAGAGCGCATCATGCACAACGTCGAGCAGCCGGCGGCGCCGAATCGAGACGCGGGCATTGTTCTCCAGCGTGAGCTCGATTTCGCCCATCCGTCCGTTCGACTCCAGTCGCTGAAGGCGGTTCCTCAAATTCGTGATCATCGTGGCTCCCGCTCCATTTCCCGTTCAAGCTGCTCAATACGCGCTTCCAAGTCTTCGCTCTGATGGGCTTCAAGACCCAATCGGATGAGCGCGACTGCTGATGAAACACGCGATGCCGGCGGCGCCTTGGCATTGCCCGCGATCGTCGCCAAGACTCGAACTCCCTTGCTCATTTCCTTTCGAAGGCGGCCCGTAGCGTTCCGCACCAGGTCGCGCTTTGCCTCTCGATACTGCGCCGCAAACGTCTCGTCTTTCAGCCACCGGCGCAGGGTACTGATTCCGATCCCGCATTGCGCCGCGGCGCGCTCCAACGTCTGAGCGTTCAGCAGCGCTGCAATTGCGGCCTCTCGCTTTCTTGTTTGCTTCTCCCCGTGGCCCCCCAAATCGCTCACCTGCGCCCATCTGCGCTCACCGTCATACGCTCACGCGCAGCTGAAATTGTCTGGTGTCCGCGCGTGGAGCCTGTCTGCCCACCAAACAGCACCTCGCAGGTGGGCATGTTGTTTGTATTCGCGGAGATAACATCCGGATGTCCGAGGACCGCGGTGGAAACCGCGGAATTCTCTTGCCGACTCACCGAGCTCTCGACCTTCGTGAGCGCTTCGTCATCGTGCCAGCTGACCAGGTGCTGCGACCATTGCACCTGGATCAGGCCGACCCCACGGCGGACCCGCAGCACTCGGCCACGATGGCCCGGCCTCTCATCGCAAAGAACGACGTCGTTCAGCTCGAATCTCATGTCACTGAACCCTCGCATTGAAGATGTTCGCGTCTAACGGCAGCATGCGCCTAGCCGCGCTCTCATCGATCTCCGCCAGACCGCACGTTTCGCATTCGTAGGCGCCACGGTTGGATTGTCGATACAAAAAAAAAGACCCGCATGCCGGACATTGCGGAAAGCTCACGCTTCCTGCGCCTGTCTCACTAAGGCGTGTCTCGCTAGAACGGGGGGTATCGCTAAGGGATGTATCACTAGAACGCAGGACATAGCCCGAGTTGGCCTCATTAGCTTCATTCTCATTCTCGTGATACATTCCCCTGTCTCCTGTCTCACTAAGCACTCGGAACCTTGCGGCCTGCCGATGTGCGATCGCTCTCCGCTCTGGTATCAGCCATCCATCTGTCACTGCCTGCCGGCGAAGGCGCGCAATCAAGGTCCAGTGGCAAGAGAAAGCCGCCGCGATCCGCTCGACGGGCAAAACCACTGCCTCGCTGCCACGAAGCCGCTGCAATGCAGCGCAGAGCGCGCGGAAACGATCCGTACGACTTCTGCAGACCTGGCCTTCAATCGCTTCGACGGCGGCCTGTAGTACGTCGGGACCACCGATTGCATAGGCTGCCGCAGACTGCGCAATCGTGTGCACCTCTGAATCGTGCAGCGGCGGGAGACAGCGGCGCCGGTTGGTTTCCAGCAATGCGCCTTCAATTGCATCCCGGTCTGCACCCCTGCGGCGCATCGAGCCCGCTATCTTCATCAGCCCGTCATTGCGTCGTCCTTCGGTCAGAATCTCGCTGCGAGCGTCCGGCCGCGAGTTGACGGGCTCGGAGGCGGTGAGCAAGCGCGTGAGCCATTCGGGCGCCGGCGCTACGGTTTGGCTGAAATCTGACCATCGGTACTGGATCCCGTTCGGATGAAGGCTGGGCGGAATCAGACTGTACCCATCCTGCCCTCGAGTGTCGATCCCCGGCCCCAGTTTGCCCGCTGTGTTGCCAATCCGTAGGTGGGCGGGGTAACGCAGCCAAAAATGCCGGCCGCGCGCCGTAGAGCAAAACAACGTGCGCGGGAGCGGATCGTGAGCCAGTTCCAAGGTGGCAAGCGATTCCGCACCATTCTGACCGTCAATGTCCAAAACGAAAGTTCCCGATTCCCTACCGTGCGCCACGCCCCAATTCGCTCCAGGCCACCTCGCAGACCATCTCTCGATGGTGGACAGATTGTGAGTCGCCAGAGTGGGCCAATTCTTGAGAAGTGGCATTTTGTCCCGAGGCGCACAGGGCAGCAACCGCCAACCGCGCGACGCGGCTGCTGCAATCTCGGGGGAGACCTGGCTCATCGCGCGCCTTTCTGCGATGCCAACGGGTAAGCGCAGGTACAGAAACCCGCGCCAATCGCGGTCGCCGCGATTCGCCGGCCGGAATCTATGGTGAAAACCGCGGGAGCCTTCATTGCACCTTGGAAATGGCCTGCACGGTGTTGGCGTCGACGAGACGATCAAGCGCGGCCTGAGGAATCGCCACGGCTCGGCCAAGCCGGACGTGTTCGATCTTTCGAAGCCAGATCCACTGCCTCAAAGTTGCAGCCGTCACGGCGCCGTTTAAGTACTCAACTGCTTGGGGGATCCGGAACAATCGGCGCTGTGTCCGAGGTAGAGTTGCGAGTGCCATAGCACCTCCAGCGTATTCACCGCATTTCAACGCACTTGACAATACATCAAAGCGATTGATATAAAGTCTCAAACTTTATGTCAACGAACACGCAACATGTCGAAAAGTACACGTTGCCAATCGCAGCGACGTTGAGAGTTCAGAAAATCTGGCGTGTTTCGATGAACCAAGACAGCGATCCCGAGTTCTCCTTCGTGCGAGAGAACCAGGTCTCGATACACACTCACGATGCGTTCGAAGTGCGCTCGGAGTTCTTCTCTTTGCAAACTCCCGACCAGGCTCTTCGATTCTTCGAACGATATGGTCCTTTTCAGATCTCGCCGGCGAGCCCGACAGGAACGAAGGCGGATGACGACGCGAGAGTCGATTCGATCAAGTGGAGTGCGATCCAACAGGCGCAGGAACACCTTGCCGAAGCGCTTCAAGCTGATGGGATCCCAATCGAGCGCCGGTGGGTTTACGAGTTTGTCTTCGGCCAATCGATCGCGCTCGAATGGTCATTCCGATCTGCCTGGCCGGAAGAGTCTCGCGGGACGAACGAATGGGCGGTCGCGAGTGGAATCGATGATGCTGCTTTTGCAGTTTGTCACGATGTCGTCGACGCTCTTCGAGTGAGCATCTTTCTCTCGCGCAAGAGCGGCTTCAGGTGGTCACGCTGCGCTCGAAAGGCGTGCAACGCGCTCTTCGAGCAGACCACGCAGCGCAACAAACTTTACTGCTCTCCAGGTTGCGCACATCTCCAGGCGGCCAACGACTACAACGCCCGAAAGAAAAGCAAGAGCCGCAACGGGAAGGCGCGAAAAATCAACCCGAAACCAACGAAAAGGAGATAAGCCGATGGGACTTTACCGACAGTCCGGAAGCAACGTGTACGCGATCGACTTCGTGTATCACGGCCGACGCATCCGCAAAACGACAGGCATGACCAACAAGAAGCGAGCTCAGGAAGTCTTCGACAAGTTCAAACAAGATCTCAAGGACCGCAAGGCCGGCATCCGTGGAAAGAAGCAACCCGATTTCCTGGCCGACGCGGCCGAGCGGTGGAAGTCGACGCAGCAGGCGAAGTGGGCGCCGAAGACACTCGACATGGTTGAGTGCTCAATGGCTCACCTGCTACCCAAGATGGGCAGGCTGCTGCTCGTTGAGATTGAGGCGGAAGACATCGCGAGGTACCAGGCCGCGCGACTCGCAGAGGGCGCCAGCAACAGGACCACGAACATCGAAGTCGGGATGCTACGCAAGATCATGCGCAAATACGGTGCCTGGGATCGGCTCAAAGAGGATGTCACGATGTTGAAGGAAAGGGATGACGTCGGGCAGGCTCTCACCGCTGAGCAGCAGCGCGTCCTGCTATTCGAATGTGGTCAATCTACGTCGCGGACCCTGCTCCCATTCGTGATGTTGGCGATCGAGACTGGCGCACGCTACAACACGATTCGGACGCTGCAATGGGGCAACATCGACTTCGTGAACCGATGCCTCAAGTTCGGCAAAGACAAGACGGCATCGGGCACCGGCCGTTCTGTTCCCCTGAGCCGCCGCGCTCTCGACACGCTGCGGTTTTGGGCTCAAGAGTTCCCGAATCGGCAGCCGGCGGACTTCGTCTTCCCATCGGAGAAATACGGTTTGCATGGAACAAAGGGAACCTTCGGTGGAACGGTCAAGGTATACGACTTTGACCCGAAGACGCCAGTCGGAACAATCCAGTCGGCCTGGGAGTCCGCCAAGAAACGAACGCAGCGGCACTGCCCGAACTGCGCAGACGGAACGCTTGTCGATCGCGAAAAGCCGGCGGCCGGTTTCGTCTGTGAAAGTTGTCAGTTCGAACTGCCAGAGCTCCCCGCGGGGTTGACTCGGCTTCGCTTCCATGACCTTCGACACACGGCCGTCTCGCGAATGATCTCGGCAGGTACGCCGCTGCCAATCATCGCGAAGGTCGTAGGGTGGTCCGCAAGCACGATGGCGAAGATGGCCGCGCGATATGGTCACTTCGGGATCGAAGACATGCGCAGCGCGGTCGAGTCCATCAGCATCACGGAAAAAGCGGACTCGGTTATAGAGGTTCCGCGGTTTTCACCGCGTCCGGACGACGAGAACACTGTCACTTTGAACTAAGTTATTGATTCTAGATGGTGGGCAGTGAGGGACTTGAACCCCCGACTTCCTGCTTGTAAGGCAGGCGCTCTAACCAGCTGAGCTAACCGCCCACACTTTCCCGGCCCTTGCGGCCTTCCCTTGATCATACCAGCGTGCCGGATCGCGGGCGAATCATGCCATGCCGCCGCCTTGCGGCACCCTCAAAGCAGGGAACCGGGTCCTGCGTAAAAGAACCGCTGTATCAAGGCCCCGCCCGACCCGCGCACTGCATCGCTTGATAGACTCCCCTCTGTGCGCCAACTCATTGTCAACGCCGACGACTTCGGACTGACCTCCGGAGTCAACCGCGCCATCCTCGAACTCCACCGCTCCGGCGTGCTTACCAGTGCGACACTGATGGCCAAGGCGGCCGCCGCCGACGAAGCCATCGAGATCGCCCGCACCACGCCCACGCTCGGCGTCGGCTGCCACATCATGCTCGCCGACGGCGATCCGGTGCTTTCGCCGCAGGATATTCCTACGCTCGTTCAATCCGCTACCGGCCAGTTTCATCCCACGCTCGGCAGATTCCTCCCGCGCATCCTTTCCGGCCGCATCCATCCTGACGAGATCGAATGCGAAGCCGCCGCCCAGATCGCTCATCTTCAGTCCCGCGGCCTCCGCCTCACCCACATCGACACCCACAAGCACACGCACATGTTTCCCGCCGTGCTGCGCCCCGTGCTGCGCGCCGCTGAAAAAGCCGGCATCCACCGCATCCGCAATCCGTTTGAACCCGAGTGGGCCGTCCGCGCCTCGCCGCGCGCATCCTGGCTGCGCTCCGCTGAAGTCTTCGTTCTGCGAAGCTTCGGGCCCTATTTCCGCCGCGTGATCCGGGAGCACGGTTTCACCAGCACCGACGGCACGGTCGCCATAGCCGCCACCGGCACGCTCGACACCAAGACCATAGATTCCCTGCTCGCAAATCTCCCTGACGGCCTGTTCGAGCTGGTCACGCACCCCGGTTACAACGATGCCGATCTCGCCCGCGTGCGCACTCGTCTCCGCGCATCGCGCGAGACAGAGCGCCAGGTCCTGCTATCCTTATCGAAACTCCGCGATATCGAACTCATCTCCTTCGATCGCCTTCAACCGCGACCGGCGTCAACCTGAGTTCTTCGCAACTCGATTCGTCACCAGCTTCCTCAATCCATCCCCCACGCGAATCTCCGCGCCCGTTTCGCACGTCCAATTTAAAGGCAGGTCAGCCAACCAGCCCGGAAAGATTCCATGCGCATCGGCATCACGTGCTATCCCACCTACGGCGGCTCGGGCGTGGTCGCCACAGAGCTCGGCATCGAGCTGGCGGCTCAGGGCCACGAGGTCCATTTCATCTCCTATTCACAGCCCTTCCGCCTCAACGGCCGCGACCACGGCATCTTCTATCACGAGGTCCCCGTCTCCAGTTATCCGCTTTTCGAATTCCCCCCATACGATCTCGCGCTCGCCTCGCGCATGGCAGAGGTCGCCGAGTTCCAATCACTCGATCTGCTGCACGTTCACTACGCCATTCCTCACTCCGTCAGCGCGCTCCTTGCCCGGCAAATGCTCGCTGTCCGCGGTCGCCGCCTCCCTTTCGTCACTACGCTTCACGGCACCGACATCACCCTCGTCGGCCTCGACCGCAGCTATCTGCCCATCACCCGCTACGCGATCCAGGAGAGCGACGGCGTGACCAGCATCTCCAGCTACCTCAAAGACAAGACCGTCGCCGATTTCGAGGTCACTCGCCCCATCGAGGTCATTCCCAACTTCGTCAACTGCGATATCTACACGCCGATGACCGACGAAGCCGAGCGCGCCGCCGAGCGCGAGCGGTTTGCCAAACCCGGCGATGCCCTCTTCATCCATCTCTCCAACTTCCGCCGCGTCAAGCGCGTGGTGGACGTGGTCAAGATCTTCGCCCGCGTTGCCCGCGAGCTGCCCGCCCAGCTCATCATGGTCGGCGACGGCCCCGACCGCTCGGCCGCCGAGTGGCTCGCGCACGACCTGGGCATTCAATCGCGCATTCACTTCCTCGGCAAGCAGGACCGCGTCAGCTCGCTTCTGCCGCTCGCCGATCTCATGCTCATGCCGAGTGAGCTTGAATCCTTCGGCCTCGCCGCGCTCGAAGCCATGGCCTGCAAGGTGCCATCGATCGCCACGCGCGTCGGGGGCGTGCCCGAACTCATCGACGACGGCGTCACCGGCCTGCTCTTCCCCGTCGGCGACGTCGAAGCCATGGCCGCCGGGGCAGTCGAGCTCCTCAAAGACCGCGGCCGCTTTGAAGCCATGCGCGACGCCGGGCGCAAAGCCGCGCAAAAGCGCTTCTGCGCCTCACTCGTGCTGCCGCGCTACGTGAGCTACTACGAGTCCATCCTGAACGCGTCCTAAATAAGATCGCGCAAGTCCCGCTCGACGATCCATTCGCCGTTTTCGTGCATCCAACGTAAAGGTAGGGTCATGCCGCGTGCGAATCCGCTTGCTCGTTCTCTGGTTTTCGATTGGTATCGGAGCGCCGTTCGTGAGCGGCGCTCGAGCGCAAGCTCTGGCCGACGCGCCCGATGCGAGCCCTTCCGCATCCACAACCGCAACCGCGGCCGGTGACAGCTATCGAAAACCATCGCAGCAGGTTCTCTTCCGCAACTACGCATTCGATCTGCTCGGCCCCTATCCGATCTTCACCTCCGCGGCGACTGGCGCCATCCACCAGGCCACTGACAATCCGCCCGAATGGGGCCAGGGCGGAGGCGCATTTGCCCGGCGGTTCGGCTCGAGCTACGGAATCGCCATCGTCGAAACCACCGCCCGCTATAGCCTCGCCGAAGCCATGAGAATCGACACGCTCTACTATGGATGCACCTGCAAACGCATTCTGCCGCGCCTCGGCCACGCCGTGTTGTCCTCGTTTACCGGCCGCCGCGGCGCCGACGGCCATCGTGTCTTCTCGCTGCCCTCCGTCGCTGCGCCTTATGCCGGCACCTTCACCGCCACCTACGCCTGGTATCCCGATCGATTTGGCGCCAAAGACGCATTCCGCATGGGCAACAACGGATTCCTCAGCTACGTCGGCGGCAACATCGCCAACGAGTTCCTGTTCAGCACCCACGGCCTCCTCTCCCACGCACACCTGCCCATCCGCCTCGGCTCCGACACGCAGGACCAGTAGCCGCATTCGGAATCCAGATCGCCGGCGCCCCATCTTTCACCGCCGGGCGCCCCACCCATTCGCGCATTTCGACATAAGGGTGAGATCCATCAAATCTCCGCTGTCAGCCAGCCCGAGCGAGCGCAGCGAATTCTCGAAGCACAGAAATTGCTTCCCGCTCGACACCCATCCCCGGAGTATTGTCGCTCTCGAAGGATGGAAATCTGGATTGGTGCCGATAAGCTGACTTATGGGTCGTAATCGACTCTCGATCTGTTCATTGGAGACTTATTCCTAAATTCGATAAGGCGAGATAGGCTCCGCGGCGCGAGGTCCAAATGGCTAACCTTCGCTCGTGCTGCGGAACTCCGAACCGTTCGGCGGCGGCTGAGCCTGGGACATGGCAGGGTAAATGGTTCTGCGCCGGCAATGGCATCCTCGGATCGGAACTGAATTGGCGGAACAGCATTCCGTCTCCCGGCGCTCATCGCGGTTGGCACCCGGACGAATGCAACATGACTGGCTAGCGGGCCGTCAATCTGTGGCCCGCCAGCCAGGTTGTTGAAGGGTTATCGGGCAGGGCCATCGAGCCGCGTTGCCGCGTGGGTGACACAGCCGACGGAGATCACGTTGCCGGTCGCGTCGAAATCGGTGATGGTTCCCGAGGAGGTGAAAGAGTTGCCGTCGGAGCTTACGGTTGCGATGTCGAGCCCCTCAGCCATCGACTTGACGGTTCCATCGGGGTTGTAGCGATAGAACCAAAATGTGGTGTTGTAGGTGCGGTCGCGTTCGTCATGCAACCAGGTGCCGATGCTGCTTCCGCGCGAGGCGGTGTTGGCGGTCTCGCTGAACGAATGATCACGGCTGAACAACTGTAGCGATTGAACATTGCGGATGGGGGCTCCGGTCTGGCAATTCACTACGGCAACGTTGACCTGCCAGGCGCCTTCAATCCGGTTGCCCTCGGGGAAGTGCGGCCGCTGCGCGTGCAGGATGGTTTGCGATGTGGCGAGCGCCAGGATCAGTGTGCAAATGCGAATCACAGACTTCTTCATATCAACCTCCGTCTCAGGTGTGAATTCGGGCAGCCTTGAGCTGCCTTCACCCCTTCAGGCGCAAGCGGCCGGAAAGAACTGGCATGATCGGCAAATTTTTTTTCTGAGGAACAGGGTGCCCGTTCAAGCTCTGCGTCCGTTTCCCGAGGACAGTTCTTCGTTCGCGGATCGGTTGGGCGAATTGAGGCACTCTGGGATCTCGATTTTGATGCCCGGGAGTTAATTTGGGCTGATTTCCGCCTGCAACCACGACCGGGCGAATTTCCAATCGCGCATGACGGTTTCAGGGGAGACGGCGAGGACTTCGGCGGATTCCTCGACGCTGAGGCCGCCGAAGAAGCGCATTTCGACGACGCGGGCCTTGCGGGAGTCGAGCTGGGCGAGGGCGTTGAGGGCGTCGTCGAGGGCGATCAGTTCGCGGGCGCGGGTGAAGCCGAGGTCGGGCAACTGGTCGAGATTGAGGCGCTCGGCGCTGCCTCCGCGCTTGGCGGCGAGGCGGCGGCGGGCGCGATCGAGCAGGATATTGCGCATGATCTGCGCGGAAATGGCGTAGAAGTGAGCGCGGTGCTGCCAATCCACGTTGGTGATGTCGACGAGCTCGAGGAAGGCTTCATGGACGAGGGCGGTGGCCTGCAGCGTGTGCCCCTGGCGTTCGTCGCGCATGTAGCGTCCAGCGATGCGCCGCAGAGTCCGATAGACGTGCGGAGTCAACTTCTCGAGCGCCTCCCGGTCGCCTCCGGCCCAGGCGCGAAGAAGCAGCGTCGTCTCCGAAATCTGCTCGTCTGGCACGTTGGATTGCGGCGATTATAGCCCTTCTTCCAATGGGGTTGCATGCGATATCCAATTGGCGGGCCGCGCAGACGCATTCTATGATGGAAGGCATTTCTCAATTACCCTCATGAGCTCGGAGCGCCTGCGCCAAATCGAAGCTCTTTATCACTCTGCAAGGGACAGAGGTGCGGGGGTTTTGGCGAGTGCCGACCCTGAACTCCGGGGCGAGGTAGAAAAGCTGCTCGCGCAGGACTCAGAAAGCGGCGGCAAACTGCTCGACCAGTCCGTGGGCGAGCTGCTCGCGGGCATGCAGGTTTCGCGGGTTGAAGCCGGATCCCAGCTGGGCCCATACAGAATTGAGGAGCTTCTCGGCGAGGGCGGCATGGGTCAGGTGTTCCGGGCCAGAGACACGCGCCTGGACAGAGCGGTTGCCATCAAGGTCATGAAGGAATGGAGCGGCCGATTCGAAAAGGAATCGCGAGCCATTGCGGCACTGAACCACCCTTACATCTGCACTCTCCATGATGTTGGCCCGAACTACCTGGTCATGGAACTGGTTCAAGGCGAGACGCTGGCGGCACGGCTCAAGCGCGGCCCCTTGCCTGCCGAGCAGGTCCTCCATTTCGGGGCTCAGATCGCGGAGGCTCTGGCCGCGGCTCACGGCCGGGGCATTGTTCACCGTGACTTGAAACCCGCCAACGTGATGCTCACCAAGTCCGGCGTCAAGGTACTGGACTTTGGGCTTGCCAAACCGATGGCGGATGCGCTCACCACCGAGAGCGCTCTGATGGGCACGCCGGCCTATATGGCTCCGGAACAATTCGAAGGGCAAGCAGCCGACGCGCGGACCGATATTTACGCGCTTGGGTTGATTCTGCGAGAGATGCTGGCGGGCAGGCGGGAGGCCCTTCCCGAAGCAACATCGCCTTCCCTGGCGCGAGTTGTGAGTCGGTGCCTCGAAAGGGACCCTGACGAGCGGTGGCAATCCGCGCGCGATTTGAAGTGGGAGCTGGAGTCGGCCGCCGCCACGCCGATCATCGTTCCATCGCGCTCCCGCCGCGTCCCATTCTTTGTTGCCCTCGGGCTTTTGGTGGCGCTGGCGGCTGCACTCGGCTACGCGTACTTTGACCGGCAATCACCGCAGCAGCACCTGGCGTATCTATCCGTTCTGCTCCCGGAAAAGTCACGGGTGCTTTCGCTCGCCGTTTCCCCGGACGGGCAGGCAATTGCCCTGGTCCTCGTCAAAGACGGCCGGCAGCAGCTCTGGGTACGAATGCTGGACGCGCCGGATCTTACGCCTCTGGATGGCACCGATGGTGCGCTCAATCCGTTCTGGTCGCCTGACGGAAGGTCGATAGCCTTTTTTGCCGACGCCAAGCTGAAGAAAATCGATCGTGCCGGCGGGCCGGTGCAGACGCTGTGCGATGCGATGGCCGCGACCGGGGGCGCATGGAGCCGAAATGGCGAAATCCTGATTGCAGGTCTCTACGGAATGGACCGAGTCTCGGCAGCCGGGGGAGTTACGTCGCCGCTGCCCGGACACGCAGGCGTCGGAGAGAGCTATCCCTATTTCCTGCCCAATGGAGAGCACTACCTGGCCACCCGAAACGATGGCGTATGGCTTGGCGCGATGCACTCCAGCCAGGTCCGACAGATTGCACCGGACGTTTCGAACGCCCAATTCATGGGACCTCCGGCAGGCAGCCGGATCGGAGCGGTGATCTTTACGCGCGGCAACGCGCTGATGGCCCTGCCGTTCGACGTGAGGCGGCTCGAGCCTGCGGGGGAGGCATTCGCGATCGCGCATGCGATTGCCGGGGGCATGGACTCCTATCGGCTCGCCGCGGCCTCGAACGCGGGCGTCCTGGCCTACGTAACCGGGGAGCAAGACAATTGGCAGTTCGTGTGGCGGGATCGCCAAGGCAGGAATCTCGGCACGTACCCACATGCAGGCGACGTCGCCATGATTTCTCCGGATGGCAAGAGCCTCGCCTTCGCACGCAATGGAGATATTTGGGTGATGGAATTTGCCCGTGGAGTGGCCAACCGGTTGACGTTCGGCGGCCGCGGCCAGGATCCCGTCTGGTCGCCGGACGGACACTATGTCGCATACGCAAGAGCCGGGGCCGGCATCTATCGGAAGCTGGCAACCGGAGCTGGGAATGAAGAGTTGCTGGTGGCATCAAAAACCCTGACCGTGCCCAAAAGCTGGTCGCCGGACGGAAATCTCCTCGTCTATGCGCTCATCAAACCCGGAACGGGCGCGGATCTCATGGCAATTCCTGTCAATGGCGATCGCAAGCCATTTCCCGTCGTCCAGAGCAATGCCACGGATGACCAGGGGCAGTTCTCCCCGGACGGCCATTGGCTGGCATACACTTCCAACGAATCGGGACACGCTGAAATCTATGTGATTCCGTTTCCGCCCACTCCCGGCACGAAATGGCTGGTGTCGCAAGGGGGCGGCGTGCAGCCGCGATGGAATCGCAACGGGAAGGAACTGTTCTACATTGCGTCGGACTCGAAAATGATGTCGGTCGATGTCGCCACGCGGCCCGTATTTCAGGCGGGCACGCCGCAACCGCTATTCCCGGCCAACATCGTCGAAACAGGACTTCGCAACGGCCCTCTGAGCTGGGACATTGCTCCCGATGGCAAGCGCTTTCTGATTATCAGCCCGAACACATCCGATACACACGCGGTGGCTGTAGTTCTGAACTGGCGGCCCGATTCAGCAAGGTGATGGTCCATCCGGCTGGCTCGAAGGAAGGAATCACTTGTCGTTGTCGACTGGACGACCCGAATTCCGGATCGGTAACGGCAAACGCCCATGGCGCCGGGGATGATTCTGGATTTACGCAGAATTGCCGGCGCACTCATGAGCCACCACCGGAGGCCAGCCTCCGATGTTCCTGCTCAGGACGTATTGCTGATAGCCCGAGGATCGCGCCGCCTCAAACCCCATGGTTCTTCGGCCCACTTTACAATTAGAGAATGCTACGCGACCTCGGGCCGCTCTTCTCCTACATGCGCCGCTACCGCTGGGGATACGTGTGGGGCAGCCTCTCGGTTGTGGCCACCAACGCGGTCTGGGTGCTCTTCCCCAAAGTCATCGAGCGCGCGATAGACGTAATGGGCAAGCAGGGCGTGACGCGGGCTCACATCCTGACGTTCTCAGGCCTGCTGGTGCTGATTGCCGCGGTCAAAGGCGTCTTTCTTTACGCGCAGCGCTGGATCCTGATCGGCATTTCGCGCGAAATCGAGTTCGACCTGCGCAACGATCTCTTCAAGAAGCTCGAGCGGCAAGACACCGGCTTTTACCAGAAGTACCGCACCGGGGATGTGATGGCGCGGCTGACCAATGACCTGAACGCCGTGCGCATGCTGCTGGGGCCGGCGCTGATGTACAGCGCCAATACGATCTCCTTCACCATCGGCGCACTGTTCTTCCTGCTGCGCATCAGCCCCCTGCTGACTCTTGTCGCCTGGGCGCCCATGCCCGTGGCCAGCGTGCTGGTGCAGTACTTCGGACGCAAGATCCACAATCGCTTCGAGCGCATCCAGGCCAGCTTCTCTGAAATCTCGGCGCAGGCGCAGGAGAACTATAGCGGCGCGCGGCTGGTGCGCGCGTTCGGACGCGAGGAGTCGCAAATCCGGCTCTTCGAAAAACTGAATCGCGAGTACATCGCGCGGTCGCTGCGGCTGGTGCAGCTGATGGGCATGCTGTGGCCCACGCTCGAGTTCGTGCTCGGCGTGTCGATGATCATCACGCTGCTGGTCGGCGGCCACCTGGTCATCGCGCATCGCATGACCGTGCCGCAGTTCATCGCGTTCAATGTCTACATGGTCATGCTCATCTGGCCCATCATCGCGGTGGGCTGGGTGGTGAATCTCTTCCAGCGCGGCACGGCATCCGTCAAGCGCATCGATGAGTTGCTGCAGTCGGAACCGGACATCGACGACAGTTCCGCCGTTCCCGGTTTCGGACCGGAGACCGTGCTCCAGGGAGAGATCGAGTTCCGCGATCTCGACTTCAGCTACGGCGAAACGCCCGTTCTGCACGGCATCTCGCTTCATGTTCCGGTGGGCTCGAGCCTGGCCATCGTTGGACCGACCGGCTCCGGCAAGTCCACACTCGTGAACCTGATCCCGCGGCTTTACGAGGCGCCGGAAGGTTCCCTGCTGATCGATGGACGCCCGGTGCGCGACTATCCGCTCGCCGTTTTGCGGCGCAACATCGGCATGGTGCCGCAGGAGACGTTTCTCTTCAGCGAGACCATCGGCGAGAATCTCGCCTTCGGCGCTCCGCACGCGACCCGGGAGGAGATGCTCGAAGCCGCCGAGGCCGCGCACATCCGCCAGGAGTTCGAAGAATTCCCACAGGGGTTCGAGACGATGGTCGGCGAACGCGGCGTGACGCTCTCCGGCGGGCAGAAGCAGCGTTCAGCCATTGCGCGCGCGCTGTTGCGCCGTCCACCGATCCTCATTCTCGACGACGCGCTGGCCAGCGTGGATACCTACACGGAAGAGCGAATTCTGGGCGGGCTGCGCAACTATACAGCGAACGCGACGACGATCCTGATTTCGCATCGAGTATCGACCGTGCGCAACGCCGACCAGATTGCCGTGCTCGATCACGGCCGTATCGTCGAGTGCGGCCGCCATGAGGAATTGCTTGCCCTCGACGGCTACTACGCGAGCCTGTATCAGAAGCAGCAGTTGGAAGAGGAACTCACGGTTGCAGGCTGAGGACGGCCGATCTGCACGGCGGCTGTGTCGTTCTCATCGTGCGATTCGGGAGCCGACGTGGAGGCGCAGTTCACGCAGTCCAGCGCGAAGGCGCCGGCTCTCCGGCGCTGTCATAGGCTGATTCGGCGGCCGGAGACCGAGGCGAGGCCGCGAGAGCCGCTACCGGCGCTGCAACGGCATCCGGATCTCTGGCCACCTGCCGCCAGGCGTCCCGCACATTGCGCACGCAAACGATTGCATGCTCGAACTTGGCCCGCGAAGCCGACTGCGACGCCTGCAGAATCTGCGCAAAGATAGACGCGTAGAACTCGCTGAGCACCTGCGCCGGCCGTCCGCCGATATCCATGCGCAGGCGCGCCTGCAGGTGAATGATGATATCCAGCGCGCGCTTGACGGCGGCGCGCCGCGCCAATGCGTCGCCGCGATCTACCGCCTCGCCTGCCGCATAGAGGAAGCGCAGGATGCCGTCATAGAGAGCGACGACCAGATCGACGGCCGATGCCCCTTCCAGCGAGTGTTCGCGATAGGTCGACATGCGATCGATGGCTCCTCTTAGCCCTTATTCTGGTTGTATCCGGTGATCGCGGAGTAGAGCAGGTCGGCGTCGTTCAGCTGCGATGGGAGCGCCTGCAGAATCTCGTTCGCCTTGGTCAACTCGAGCGTCAGCTTGGTCTGTTCGGCTGAGATCTGCGCGTCTTCCCTCTTCAGATTTGCGTTCAGCGCCGATTCGATGTTGGAATTCGATTTTTCAGCCAGCTTCAAAACGGAGGCTGACCCGGCCGCGGCGTTGTTGAGCGCATCGGCAAACGACATGCCCCAACTGTTGGCGTTCTGGAAGAAACCGACGACGCCACTATAGTCGGAGTTCAGGATCGAGGAGAGCGCCGACTGGTCGAGTGTCAGCGTTCCGTCGTTGTTCACGCTGATGCCGAGCTGCGTAAGGCCCGCGACATCCGTGCCGCCGTTGTTATAGTTGAGCGCCGCGCTCGTCGCCGTGTCCGTAATGGAAGAATCCACCGTGAGCGCGCCGTTGGCGCCGGCGAGATTCGCAATCAGCTCGAGCTGCGAGCCGGAGCTGTTCGTCACCACGCTCGCCCGCACGCCGATGCTGGCCGAGTTGATGGCGTTGGCGAGACCGGACAGCGTGTTGTGCGACGAGTCAAGCGTGATGATTTGCGGCGTACCGTTGCCGACCGCGATCGAGATGGATCCGCTGAGCGTATCGCTCGCATTCTTGATGGGATCGAGGTAGCCATTGGGATTCTGCGCAACCAGGTGGCTGACGAGCACCTGCTGCAGCAGCGAGAGAGTCGGCGAGCCGAAGAGCGGCTGTGCCGTTCCGGAGGCTGTGTTCCCTTCCTGTGCATTGATGGCGCTTACGACGGAGTTGTAGTCGGTGACGAACTGGCTGACCGTGCCGGCCACCTGGTTGTTGTCGTTGGCAATGACCACCTGCACCTGTTCCGGCGACCCGCCGGAGACATTCGGACTCGGCGACAGCAACTGGAAGGTCACCCCCGGGATCAGGTTGACGACGGTATTCGAGGGACTCGATAGATTGGCGCCGTCGACGATCAGGCTGGCGTCGGAACCGGCCACCGTCGAGGCATAGACAAGCGACGGGCTGGCGTCGAGAACGTTCGACGTCACCGAAAGGTTGCCCGCGGATCCGGCGGTCTGCGACGTCAGCGAAAGGCTCGAAGATCCGTCCCGGTTCGTCACCACGGAAGCGATTACGCCGACCGCGGCATTGTTGATTGAATCGGCCAGCGTAGCCAGCGTGTCGTTCGTCGTGTCGAGCGGGATGGTTCGCGCGGCGCCGCTGCCCACCTGGATCGTGATCGAACCCGTGAGCGCGTCATTGGCGTCGGCAATGGGCAGAAGCGTGCCGTTCGAGTTCTGCGACGATGTCGCCGCCGCGCCGCTGTAGGCGAGCGTTTCGCCGGTCGTGTCGACAAGGGACGACGCCGTGACCTGGACGTTGCCCTTGGCGCCCGAGGTGCTCGACACCAGGCTGAGCCGCGAGCCGTGCCCGTCGGTCAGAACGCTGGCGGCGACACCCACGCCCGACTGGTTGATGGCCGCGGCCAGGCCGGCCAGGGTGTTGTTTGTCGCGTTCAGCGTAATGGTTTGCGGTTTGCCCGAGGGACCGACCTGGAGCGTAATCGACCCGGAAAGCTTGTCGGACGCGCCGGCAATCGGTGTCAGGTAGCCGCTGGAGGTCTGGGCGAGGCTGTTGACCACCACCGTATGCGTGCCTGCCGTGGCCGCGGGCGAGGCCGCCGTGAGTTCCAGCACATTGGTGTCGGAACTCGAGCCGGTCTTGGTCGCCAGAACCCCCTGGAAGTCGGTCAGGGAGTTGATATCGCTGGACAGGCTGGAGAACATCGTGCCCAGGCTCGAGAACACGGCGTCCTGGCCCTGCAGCGCGGTGAGCTGATTCTTCCACGGCGTCTCGACGTTCTGAAGGTTGGCGACAATCGTAGCCACGGTCTGGCTGACATTGAAGCCGGTGCCAGACGTCGGCGACCCGAAACTCAGTCCTACAGCGCCCATCAAGCCCTCTTCAACAGCAGGTTGCGAGCAGCCATCCGGCCACGCCGTCCGGCCGCAGGTTGAAGAATTCTCATCGCCGGTCCCGACAATCGTTCTCAACGTCAAAGGAGGACGTCAATTCGACGCCCTCCCTGTTTATCGGCAATGAGCCGGAGGACTGTACCCGGCCAGGAAGGGACTCTCCCGGGCCGGGCGTTTATGCCTACTGCAGCAGCTTGGTTACTTCCTGCTGCAGGCTGTTGGCCTGGGCAAGAGCCGAGATGCCGGTCTGGCTGAGGATTTCGAACTTCGACAGGTTCGACGTCGCCGCCGCATAGTCCGTAGCTTGCACCGCGTTCTGCGCGGCGACGATGTTCTGCTGTTGAGTACTGATGACGGAGCTGACGGAACTCAGCGTGTTGATCTGGGCGCCGATATAGCCATCCTGCGCCGCCACGTAGGCAATGGCGCCGTTGATCTGGGTCAGGGCGCTCTCGGCATTGCCCTGCGTGGTCAGATCGGTAATGGAAAGATTGGCGGTCTGGTCGCCCGCAGCCGCCGCTACATAGGCGATGGTCGTGGTAGCGGCCGTGGAGGCTGCGTTCGAGGTTGCCGCACCGGTTGTCGTGTCGCTCACCTCGGCGTTCGTCGCGGTAATCGCCACGTTGGCGTTGGTGTTGGAGAGCAGGATGCCGGTATCCCCCGCGGCCACGGCAGCATCGCCCACCGCTGCGGCGGTCGTGAAGGTGGCGTTTACCCCGGGGATGCCGTCCTTGTTGATCTCCTGGATCAGGCCGCTGACCGTGGTCGCGGTCGTAACCAGCGTGCTGGTGGTGCCGTCGGGGTTGGTGATGGTGAACTTGACGCCGGTACCGCCAAGCGCATCGCTTTGCTGCGCAGCGGTGGTCAAAACGCCAGCGGTATCCTTCGACAGATCGACAAAAGTGCCGGCATTGCTCTGCTGAACTGTGCCGCCCGAGTCGCCGACCGTGGAAGAGCTGAGTTTGGCGAAGAACAGGTTGTCAATGGACGCGCCCTGGACGGACGAATCGCCGGTGTAGATGCCCACGCCGGCAGCCGTGCCGGTGAAGACCTGGTTCTGGTTGTAGGTGGTCGTGGATCCGATGTTGTTGATCTCGGAGAGAATCGACTGATACTCCTGGTTGGCCGCGGCCGCCTGGGAGTTGTTCAGGGTGCCGTTCGAGGCCTCGGTAGCCAGCGTAATGGCACGGTTGAGCAGGTTCGTCACTTGCGAGAGAGCGCCGTCGGCCACTTGCAGAAGGCCTACGCCCTCGGTGGCATTGGTTGCCGACTGGGTGAGCGCCTGCGAGTTGGCCTGCAGGCCGTTGACCAGCGAAAGGCCGGCCGCATCGTCCGCGCCGGAGTTGATGCGCGAACCGGATGACAACTGCTGCAGAATGCCCTGCAGGCTGTGATTGGTGTTGTTCAGGTTGGTTTCAGCGTAGATTGCATTCAGGTTATTTAAGACACCCAGGGACATGGGTTACTCCTCGATACATGCGTTTAAGTTTGGGTTTGCCGCAGGCGGCCGATTCTTGTTTCTGTATTGTCTGGTCGGCTGCTTCCGGCTATTCCCGCCGCATCTGGCCGGTTCTTCGGCGTGCTCCCAGCGGACTTTATCGGGCACCCATCCTTGTCCGGCATGAGACAATCCTGTCCAATTCGCGCGCAGTTTTCAGGCGGCTGTCCAGCGCGCCGATAACTCCGGTGGCATTCCGCAGGCCACCGGAACGACTCTCGATTCACAACCGGGAAAAGGAGCTAGACCGAAATGATCGAACTGACGCGGCTCAATGGAAATCCGCTGGTCGTGAACAGCGATCTGATCAAGACCGCCGAATCCAGTCCCGACACGATGCTCACGTTGATCAACGGCGAGAAACTCATCGTTCGCGAAAGCTGCGCCGAGGTGACCGAGAGGGTGCTGGCTTACCGCGCGCGGCTCCTGGCCCAGGTGGCGCGGCGGCTGCCGAGCCTCGCGGACTTGCAGCGGGTCGTCTCCATCAGCAGCCTCGACGTATCCGGCGCCACGGCAGACGAGAGCGGCCAAAGCGGCAATCAGCCACACGACAAGCGGTGATTTCCTTCGAAGCCCTTCCGCGGCGAGGACCAGGCCATGGATAAGTCGAGCATTCTCGGAGTCTTCGTTGCCATCGCGGGCATCGTGGCCGGCCTTCTGATGGAAGGCGGGAACCTGGGACAGATCCTGCAGCCCACGGCGGCGCTGATCGTCTTCGGAGGAACTCTCGGCGCGGTGCTGCTGCAGTTTCCGCTGCCCACGGTTTTCAAGGCTTTTCGCAGCCTGGCGCATGTTTTTGCGGCGCCGCGCAAGCAAAGCGACGAATTGATCCGGCTGCTGGTGAACTTCGCCAACAAGGCGCGTCGCCAAGGCGTGGTTTCGCTGGACAGCGACCTGCAAAGCATCAAAGACCCTTTCCTCAAGCAGTCCGTGATGCTGGCCGTGGACGGGACCGAGCCCACCGAGTTGCGCAAGATCATGCGCGTGAGCCTCGATTCGGCCTCCGACGGAGAGGACCGGCTGCCGGCCGTCTTCGAGTCGGCCGGCGGGTTCTCGCCCACCATCGGCATTCTCGGCGCAGTGCTGGGGCTCATCCAGGTGATGCAGCACCTCGACAACATCCAGGAGGTCGGCCGCGGAATCGCCGTCGCGTTCGTGGCCACCATCTATGGCGTCGGCGCAGCGAACCTCTTCTTCCTCCCTTTCGCCGGCAAGATGCGCATCCGGCTCCATGCCGACCAGCAGCGGCGCGAAATGATGCTGGAGGGCGTCATCTCCATTCTCGAAGGCATGAACCCGCGCATGCTTGAGCTCAAGCTGTCGGGTTTCCTCGACGACGCAAAACGGGAAACGAAAGAGCGTGCCGCATGAGCGCGAAGACCCGCAAGGGACACGTAAGCCAGGAGCGGTGGCTCGTCTCCTATGCCGATTTCATCACGCTGCTGTTCAGTTTCTTCGTGGTGCTCTATGCGTTTGCCAAGGCCGACGAAAAGAAGCGCGTGGAAGTAACCGCGGCCATCGATACGGCCTTCCGCACGCTGGGTGTCTTCGGCGATGTCTCGCGGCATCCTGCCAGGGTGGCTCAGGCCGCGGGAACCGATCAGCCTGCGATTCCGATCAACATCG
>Ga0335069_10000476_pt1 | contig 67666 bp, 62 predicted proteins | sample Lox_Sample_11_FD_206714 | JGI IMG/M metagenome (GOLD analysis project Ga0335069, IMG submission 206714) | Soil microbial communities from Loxahatchee National Wildlife Refuge, Florida, United States - Lox_Sample_1.1 | ecosystem: Environmental > Terrestrial > Soil > Wetlands | place: USA...
CGGTCTGCCGATGCACCTTCGCCTTGAGCGTCCAGCCCCACGCGCCCACCGCGAGGACCGCCAGAAGCAGCGAAACGACGATGGTGACCAGATTGCGGACGTTCAGCCACGAAGGCCTGGCCACCACGGCGATGTCGTCGAGCGTGCGCAGCAGGACATCCGACGCCACCGGCCCCTGGAATGGGTCGGATCCGTAATAAACCATCGAAACGCCGGTGAGACGGACCGTGGATCCGACTGGAATGTACTTCGCGGGCTGCAGCTTGACTCCGGTTTCCTCGTCGGGGTGGCGATAGATCGCGGAGAACATGTGTCCATCGGCGACCAGCATGTATTCGTCCTGGTCGACCTCTCGAACCGACATGAGGACCTTGCCCTCGGTCGAGATCAGGTCGAAGGCGTGGGCGCCGGTTGCAAGATCGTGCCAGTCAACCGGCTTGGGCGGGACCGGAGACGTCTCGCCGCTGTCTTCCACTTCGGCATGAGTCAGCGCCAGCGACCCGTTGCGCGCATCCGGGAAGCCCATGGCGTCGGCGAGGTCCCCGACCTGCAGGGGGCCGGCGTACAGCGTCTCCACCCAGAGGCTCTTGGCGCCATCCTGGAGCACCACCGACGAACCGGGCTGGTAGTACGTCACCGTTCCGTGGACCCTGACCCGGTGGGTGCGGTCCTCGACCGAATAGCCCTTCATAATCTCGTCCATGGGCGTCAGCGGGAGGGAGTCAAGCCGGGAAGTGGCCCGGCGCACGACCTTCAGTCCGGATAGGCCGGGCACCTCGAGCACGATCCCTGTGAGCTGGTTCTTGCTGTCGAACTTACCGGAGACGACGCCGGTCACCTCCACCTCGGCGTCCAGCAGGTCTCTCAGCCCACTGTCCAGGCCGCCGGTGATCATGGCGTCGACATAGCCGCCGGGGAGCAGCAGCTCAATGAAGTTGCTCTTGATCTTTCCGTATTGGACGACGTTCGCGCTGCGCACCCGGGCGTGGACAGTGACCCGCCGGCAATCGAATTCGGAGCGGATCAACTGCTCGTATGTGGCGGGGACCGGCGCCGGCAGGGAGCCGTGACGGAGGACTGCGACCGTGTCGGCAACAACATCCGGCCTGAAACTGGCGCGGGTCTTGCCATGAACAAGCACCCGGTCACCGGACGCGATGACGAGATTGCGAGGGGCCTCGACATACGTCGCCAGGTTCCCGTCCTGAACAAAGAGGTCGATGTCTCCGGTGGCGTAATAGGTAGCGGTGGCCTCGAACTGGACCGGCAACGCCTTTGCGGCTTCGTCGTTGGTCAGGCTGTGGAAAGCGCGCAGGCTGGTGAGCGGGGCCTGCGCTCCTGCCATGGCGGCCATTGCGCAGCCGAGGATAGCGGCCCATACCGCAGCCCGTCGCCTGTAGGAATCAAATACCATAGTCTCTGCGGTGCAAGGCGCAGCCCTTGGTTCCAGTGGCTTGATTCACCTTTTCTTCTTCAATACCGGCACCTTTGCTCGCTGCCGATTCGCATGGGCTTCCGCCAAACGCACGCAGTTCCTGCTGTCGCACAGGCTGCCGCAACGCGGCTTTGCATCGGCGGCTGAACAGGGCCTGTTGAAGAAAGATCAAGCGGAATAATGACGAATCGCGAAAGGTACCGCAGAACCGAGAGGCTGAACCTCGCATTGACAACGTTTCAGCGGTGCAATTACGCGTCCTCATGTTAACCCGATATGGATATCCGCTAATAACGCTTTTGGGGCAGAAGGGCTGCCTCTTCGAGTACCGTTTGCGTCCTCTTTTTCCACTGCGGTAGGATTTGCCGTAGCGGCGGAGTACATTTTGCGACGCAGTCTTGCCGGCAGGGTGTGCGAGCCGCGGCCGTTTCGATGTCGCACATGACCGAGCCATCTTCCTACAATTCTTCTTCGCCTTCCGGCACGCAGGCGCTGCCCACGCGGCGCATCCGCGTGATCGGGGTGCCGCTCGACATGGGAGCCAGCCGCCGGGGCGTCGACATGGGACCCTCCGCCATGCGTGTCGCCGGCCTCGAAGCCCGACTCGAGGCTCTCGGCCACCAGGTGACCGATTGCGGCAATATCCGTGTCGAAATCGCTGAGACCCAGGCCTTTGGCAGCGAAAACGCCCGCTACCTGACCCAGATCGCGGAAACCTGCACGCGCACCGCGGACACCGTTCTGAAGACCCTGGAAGACGGCATGACACCGCTTGTGCTTGGCGGCGACCACTCGCTGGCCGCCGGAACCATCTCCGGGGTCTCGCACTTCTATCGCCGCCAGAACGAGAAGATCGGCGTGGTGTGGATCGACGCGCACTCCGACATCAACACGCCGGAAACGTCGCCCTCAGGCAATGTGCACGGCATGCCCCTGGCCGCCCTGCTCGGTCTCGGACCGGTGCCGCTGGGCACCATCTACGGCTACTCGCCCAAAATCGACCCGGAAAACACGGTGCTCGTCGGCGTGCGCGACATCGACGCCGCCGAGCGGGCCAACATCCGCCGCGCCGGCATCAGCGAGGTCTACACCATGCGCGACATTGACGAGCGCGGCATGCGCTCGGTGATGGAGGACGCGCTGCGCGCGGCCGGCCGCGGAACGGCAGGCTACCACGTCTCGCTCGACATGGACTGGATCGACCCGGAAGACGCACCCGGCGTGGGCACGCCTGTCCGCGGCGGGGCGACGTACCGCGAGGCGCACCTGGCCATGGAGATCCTCGCCGACCACGGCCGCCTGCTCAGCTTTGAAATCGTCGAAGTGAATCCGGTGATCGACGAACACAACCGCACGGCGGACCTGGCGGTGGAGCTGGCGTGCTCGGCGTTTGGGAAGAAGATCCTTTGAGCGGTTTTTGGGGCGGAACATCTAAGCAAGAACCGGCAACAACTCGGAACCAGACGCGACAAAGTCGTTTCGGATTTCCCGCGCCCATCTCAGCGCGGCTTCAGCCGAGGAAACCGGATTGCTAATCCGCTCGGGAAATCCGTCATAGGTCTGCCCGTCCAACTCTCTTCCGGCGCGTTTCTTGCGCACTCCGCCCCACTGTTTGAAGAAGAAGGGTATCCCGGCATCACGGCATTGATCGCGGACCGAAGTCACCCATTCTTTGCGCAGCGGTCTCGCGCCGTGGCCGCTTTCCCCACCGACGATGACCCAATGTATGCCACCAAGATCGATTTGTCCCAGATCTTCCAATAGAGGTTCAACCGAAAGGAACCGCACGGAAGCTGGCGAGTCCTGAAGATCGCGAAGACGCGGAAGGCCATACGGACGGTTCTCGACGCTCACGCCCCACCAGATGTGCTTTGACTTCGCGGCGAATCGAAGGCGGTCGGCAAGCAAGCTCCGTAATCGCGGCGAGCGCTTCGTGAGGACCTGGTAGGTATGCCAGTCCGCCTTCACCATGACTCGGGCAACCGCTTCGATGTAGTCATCGGGGACGCCCTCATGAAAGAGGTCGCTCATTGAGTTGACGAAGATCATCTTCGGGGTCATCCAGCGCAGCGGCTCGGTGAGCTTCTCCGGAACGAGCCGCAGATCGAAGCCCTGTTCATAGGGGTGGCCGGGCACGCCGCGGAAGCGCTCAGCGAAAACCTCGGCGTAGCAATGCTTGCACCCGGGGCTGATCTTGGTGCAGCCGCGCACCGGGTTCCATGTGGCGTCGGTCCATTCGATTGTGGAATGCTCAGCCATTTTCCGTCGCCCCGAGGTGTCTGTGACTCTCGAAGATGTATTCCACGATATTTGCTGCCTCAGGTTTGTGTGCTGCGAAGAATAGGAAATACACGATGGCACCCTTCGAATTTCGCATCGGCATCGGCATTGGAACGAATTGAAATCCCGCCTTCGTCTTCAGGCGATTCCGGAATGCTTCCACCACCCGATCAATAGAGCTTTTCTCGATGATTTCGCCAAACAATGTCTGCACAGGCTCGTAGGCTGCCTCTCGCCATGAGTCGTCTCCCCAGAATCGTGTCATCCGCTTTTGGCTAACGACCGTTACCCGGTCTGGGTTGGCCCAGAATACATTCATGTTCATATCCATTACTGGGAAATTGAGGAATATCTCGGTCACGCCATTCTTCCCGGCTGCCGCAATCACTTGCCAGTCGAGATGAAGGCCATAAGGGTCCAGGATGCAAATAGCTCGTTCAAAGTGTTCATACGCAATACGGGGAAAGATATCGCGCAACAAAACACGGTTGCAGTCCCCGTGATGCACCGTGACATTCGGATGACCAGTAGCCAGCCTCCTCAACTCTTCTACACGTGCCCGATTGATATCCACGAAGTGCAAGAAATCGAATTCCGGTTTTACATTGAGAGCTCGTAACGGACTTCCAGCGATGATGCGATCACTGCCTCTTGCCTTATGGCGTCCCGCGCCAGCGAATCCGTCAATGTAGATAGTCTTGAGGCGATTCGCGTGAAGGATTCGATTGTACGGAACTGCGTAATCCTGAAGAATGGCGAGCTTGATCTCTGTCCAATGTCCGACTTCATCGATCTTAAGCACCGTTGCCATTCGCTTTGATCTTCGCCCTTTGTTCTCTATCAGGTCAAGCCGGATTGGGACCGCCATCCGTCATTGGTTCCCGAAGCAGCAACAGCGAAACAAGGAGTTCCAAATAAAATCGAAGTAGATGGCCAAAAGACTCCGCATCGGCATTCTCTTTGGCGGGCGCAGCGGCGAGCATGAGGTTTCGCTGCTCTCCGCTGCCTCCATCCTCAACGCAATCGACCGCAAGAAGTTCGACGTGACGCCGATCGGCATCACCAAGGAGGGCCGCTGGCTGGCCGCCGGCGATGCGCAGAGCCTGCTGGCCGGCGACGCAGCTTCTGCTCCCGCGTTGCCTTCAAAACAACAGGGAGCCAGTCCGAAACCAGGAGAAAAACGCGCCGGCGACCCGGAAGCCACGCCCGGCGCGAAGCTGCTCCACGAAGGCATCCCCACGCTGCTCGCGCCCGAGCCTCCGATGGACGCCAAGAGCGGTCGCCTGGAGTGCAAGGCTCCCGGCGGCCAGCCGGCATTGGACGTCGTCTTTCCGGTCCTGCACGGCACCTTCGGCGAGGACGGCACCATCCAGGGCCTGTTCGAGCTGGCCGGCATCGCTTATGTCGGCTCCGGCGTGCTCGGCTCGGCCGCCGGGATGGACAAGGACGCGATGAAGCGGCTGTTTGCGCAAGCCGGGCTGCCGATCGTACGGCACGTCACGCTGCTGCGCGCCGACTGGGAGAAGTCGCCGCGGAAAGCCGTCGCGCAGGTCGAAGGAGCTCTCAAGTACCCGGTCTTCGTGAAGCCGGCGAACCTTGGCTCGTCGGTCGGGATCTCGAAGGCCCACGATCGCAAGGAACTCGGCCCGGCGCTCGACGCTGCCGCGAAGTACGACCGGAAGCTGATCGTCGAGCAGGGTGTGGGCGGCAAGAACGCCAAGGCGCGCGAGTTCGAGGTCGCCGTCCTGGGGAACGATGCGCCCCAGGCCAGCGTCGTCGGGGAGATTATCCCGGGCAAGGAGTTTTACGACTATGAAGCCAAGTACCTCTCGGAGGGCTCAGTGCCGGTGATCCCGGCCAAACTGACTCGCACGCAGTCAAAGCAGGTTCGCGAGATGGCCATCGCCGCCTTCCGCGCCTGCGATCTCTCCGGCCTCGCCCGCGTCGACTTCCTCATGGAGCCGGGCGGCAAACAGCGCATCTACCTCAACGAGGTGAACACGCTGCCGGGCTTCACGCGCATCAGCATGTATCCCAAGCTCTGGGAGGCATCAGGCCTTCCTTACAAAGACCTAATCACGCGATTGATCGAGTTGGCGCTAGAGCGCAAAGCCGAGAAGGACCGGACCAGCTATTGCCTGTGAGATCCAAGTTCGGGGTTCACAGTTGTCGCTCGCGGCCGCCGGTTCGCGTGTTGACGGCGCTCCGCAAGACGGTTTTGACACCTGTACCGCGTGAATAGAGGCAGCCCAAGTGGAACACCAGCCGGTTTTTCGGTGTCTAATGTGTAGTGGCGCGGTGTTTCTGGCCGCGCGCGCCGAACTGTGAACCGAGATCTGTGAATTGGTCCCGGACCACTGACCCTGTCCACCGAGGACGCACAATGACCCTGCTCGATGCGCCGAAGTTCGACACCGCACGCGACCGCCGCCGGCGCATCACCATCTACGCCTCGGTCGCCCTGTTTGCGGTCTTTGTCGGCGGCTTCTGGCTGGCGGCGGGCATGCCCTTCGACTGGCCCTGGACCTGGAACAGCCACCGCGTGGGCACCATCGCCATCGATCGCTTTCTGCGCGCCGTCGAGAAGAACGACATGAAAGAGGCCTACGGCATCTGGAACCACGACAAAGACTGGCAGCAGCACCCTGAGAAGTACTCGGGCTATACATTCGACCGCTTCCAGAAGGACTGGGGTCCGAACGCCGAAGGCAATGACTACGGCGTCATTCAGAACCACGTGCTCAAGATGGCCCACGTGTACGGCAACGTGCTTGTCGTCGGAATCCTGATCAACGGCCGGAAGAGCAAGGCGCTGTTCCTCGACTTCGACCGGAGAACGCATGTGCTGGGCTTTTCGCCGGTCGAGTATTATCTGGGACCGTAGAGCAGATCGGCGTGTGGCCGAGTTTGGCCGGTCGCCGTGTCACCGAGCCGGTTGGCCAGCAAATCAGCCTGCCAGCTCCGCCAGCGTCTTCTCCAGGCTCGCAGCGTCTTCGACATTGAGGCTCTTCTGCGCCGGATCGATCTGCTTGAGCAGCCCGCAGAGCACCTTGCCTGGGCCGACCTCGATGAACGTGCCGGCGCCCTCGGCGATCAGCGTTTTCATGCAATCCACCCAGCGAACTGCGCCCGTCACCTGGCGCGTCAGCGCGTCGCGCGTGGCCCCTGCCGTCGTCACAAGGCCGCCAGTGACGTTGGCCGCCACGGGAATCCTGGGATCCGCCAGCGACAGGCCGGCCAGCACCCGCGCCACTTCTTCCTGGGCCGGCTGCATCAGGGCGCAGTGGAAAGGCGCGCTCACCGGGAGCATGACGGCGCGCCGCGCCCCCTTGGCCTTGGCAATCGCAATTGCCTTTTCGACGGCAGCCGTGGCGCCCGAGATTACCGTCTGGCTGGGCGAGTTGATGTTGGCTGCGGCGACGATTAGGCCGGTCTCCGCAGCGGCTTCCGCACAGGCCTCGGCCACCTGATTGGCGGAGAGCTGCAACACTGCCGCCATCGCGCCCTGGCCAGCGGGAACCGCCCGCTGCATCGCCCTTCCGCGCGCCTTCACGCTGCGCAGGCCGTCGGCAAACGAGAGCGTTCCCGCCGCCACGTGCGCGGACCACTCGCCGAGGGAGTGACCGGCCGCGAGGGCAGGCTGAATGCCGTGTTCGCTCAGGACGCGGAATGCAGCGACGCTTACGGTCATCAGGGCCGGCTGCGTGTTTTCGGTCATCTTCAGATCTTCTTCCGGCCCTTCGAAGATCAGCTTGGAAAGCGGGAAGCCAAGAGCGTCGTCGGCTTCGGCAAAGGTGGCGGCAGCGATGGGGAAACGGTCGGCCAGCTCGCGGCCCATGCCTACCGCCTGCGAGCCCTGGCCGGGAAACAAGAATGCGAGTTTGGCGATCATTCCACCAAGGATTGTAGCGGAAGGCCCGCCCCGTTTCGCCGCTCAGTTCCAGCGCTTCTTGTCGTCCCTGTCGCGCTCGGTTCCGTCTTCGCCGATCGGCCGGCCCTGCCCGTCGAAGCGAACGGTACGGCCCTGCTTGCGCATATACACTTCGAACTTCCTGGCGGCCTTGCGGCGCTTCCAGCGGTAGTAGCGGTTGCGCAGGCCGTAGAGGCTTTCGCTCAGGAAGAAGCTAGCGCCGCGGCGGGGCATCAGCCGGATATACAGCAGGCCGGCCAGGCCGCCGCCCAGCTCGGCAAACGCGTACATCCGCTGCTGGCCGAAGAGCATGGCGAAGGCGATCAGGGCGTAGATCGCGGCCAGATACTTGGCCTTGATGCCCACGACGAAGAACATCAGAAACTCGGTATCGGCGTAGAGCACGCCGATGGCGATCAGCAGGCCGAAGATGCCGCCCATGCAGCCATAGAGGGGAATCTCCGGCGCCGAGAAGTGCATGGTTCCGCCCACGATGTAAATCGCGGCCGCCGCCAGCGCGGTTCCCAGTACCGACGCAACATAGAGCCACGTCACCCAGCCTGAGCCGTGTCCCGTCTCGAGAAAACTGACCAGGAACCAGATCGACAGCAACTCGAAGAGCGTGCCCATCAACCCGAGATGAACAAGGCTGTACGTGATCGGCTGCCACAGCCAGCCGCTGAGGAACATGCTCGGTTGAAAGGCGAGCCGCGCGCCGATCTCGCCGGCCAGGGCCGGAGAGGCAAGCCGCAAGATGAGCAGCACAAAATATGCGACGAGATTGATGAGTACCAGCCGGCGGGCGGCGCCGCGGAAGTCCGGAAAGGCGAACGGAGTGGAGCCGAGCCTGCGCATCGTCAAATTCAGGTTACATGTTGCGGCACGCGGGTGTCATGGCGGCGACCCTGTTACGGCGCCACCGCCACACTCCGGTGCCCCGCCGCGTCCACCGCCCGCACGCCGAAGATCACGTTGTCTTTCGACATCGGCACCGTCACGGTCACTGCCGCGCCAGGCGCCTCCGGCTGGATCGCCTGCACATATTGCCACTCCGGCGCCGTCGTTTCCCGCCAGAGCAGCTCGTAGTGCATGCCCGCGGGCGCGCCGCCGGGGGCGTTCCAATGCAGCGTGGTCGAGAGCTCCTGCCGTCCCGTCTCCATCGTGACCTTTTCGGGTTCGCCCGGAGCCGAGGCGAGCGTAGCCAGCGTCGCCGCATTCAGCCGCGCCACCCTGGCCACATAATTGAAGTCGACGAACTCCGGCAGGTCGCCCTTGACCGGCTCGTCCGATCCCGCTGTGGGCCGCACCACATTCTGGTGCTGGTGGTTGTAGTCCTCGCGCCACTCGGTAAAGCGCACGGCGGCGTACCCCTCGTGGTTGAACGAGCTGTGATCGCCGCCACGTCCATATCGATCTGGCCGGAACACCAAAAACGCCTGGAATGCGTCAAAGTTTGCGGCAGGTCCGGAGGAAGATCCGGCGGCAAAGTAGGCATGGGCCACATCGTCAATCGCGCGGGCAAGCTCCCGGCTGGGCGAGTCGTTCTCTTCACCCAGCGCGCGGATGCGCCGCGCCTCTTCCGGAGCCGCCGCCGAGGGCACGCCTTCCGAGAAGACGCGCACGCGGTCCTTGAGCTGCAACTTGTCGCCCGGCGTCGTGTTCCCACCCACGATGTCGTTGTTGAGCACGGCTTCGAGCTGCCAGCCGCGCTCGCGCGCCAGGTGCGCCAGATGGGCAGAACCGATGAGCCCTTCTTCCTCGCCGTCGACGGCCACGAACACGATGGTCGCGGGAAAGCGCAGCTTGCTGAGCGCGCGGGCACACTCGAGCGACACCGCTACGCCCGAGGCGTCGTCGTTTGCACCCGGCGCCGCGCCCGAGGTGTCCGCCCAGTTCTTGAAGGCGTTCGAATTGATCGAGTCGTAGTGGCCTGTGACCAGCACCATGCGCCCGGCCTGCGCGGGATCGGCGCCGCGCAGAATGGCATAGATGTTCGTCATCTTCGTTGGCCGGGGGACGCGGCCCGCCCACGAGGCTCCGCTCGCCGGATCGGCCGTGAAGACGTCGCGATTCACCTCCAGGCAGCCGCCGCACTGCTTCGAAGTCTCTTCGAACTGCGCGGCTATCCAGTCGGCGGCGGCCTGCGCACCTTGTCCCGGCGGGAGGCCGGTCTCCATGCTCGTGAGTGAGTTGCGGGTTGCAAAATCGACCAGCGTTCCGATTGTCTTTTCGATTCGTGAAGCATCTATCGAAGCGAGCGCTCGAGCAATCGAAGGGTCGGCAGGCGCGGGACGCACCGGCGCCGCGTTGCGCTCGAAATCCGGCTGCGCGGCGGACGTTTGCGCGCCCAGCGCCGCCACCAGAAACACTACCTGGAGAGGCTGCTTCATGGTGTATCCTACCCATCGAAAATTCTCTCGAAGCATGGTGTTTTGCCCTCTTGACCTGAAAAGCGGTTCACGCTATAGGATGTGCAGGATTGCTTTGCATTCCGCGGTTGCCGGAGGCGCCGATTTGGCTGGACCGTATCGTAAGATATCGTCATCCTACAACACGAAAGACTGATGTCCTTTGGAAGGAGAAGTGGACCGTCATGCCCAGTTGCCCGGAATGCGAAAACAATCTCGACATCGAAATCGATGAAGTCGAAGAAGGCGACGTGGTCGCCTGCGACGAATGCGGATCGGAGTTTGAAGTCGTCGGCGTGGAGCCGCTGGAGCTGTCGCGCGTCGACGACGACCTGGAAGACGAAGCCGACGAGGCTTTCGACGAGGAAGAGGAGGAAGAGTGAGATCCGGTTGTGCGGGGCGAATGGCCGGCGCAGTGCTTCTGGTGCTGGCGGCAGGGTTTGTTTCCACTGGGGCGCAGGGCGGGCCGATCGGTGCGCCGCAGGCAGCGGCACAGAACCTCGGCCAGCGCGTAGTGCAGGGAAAGGTGTTCGACGCGGACTCCGCGGCGGTGGCCGGAGCGACAGTCTTCATAAAGAATCTGAAAAACAAATCGATCCGCAGTTACACGACAACGGAAGACGGCCGGTTCCGCTTCACCCAGGTGAACATGGCCGAGGACTTCGACCTCTGGGCCGAGAAAGGCGACCGGAAAAGCCCCACCAAGACCGTGAGCTCGTGGGATTCGCGCAAGCAATTCGAAGCGGAGCTGAGGCTGAAGTGACCGCACCGCGCGTCACTTCGCCTTGCCCCGGCTCGACAGCACAAACCGGTTGCCGTCAGGATCCCTGAAGATCGCCGCCGTTCCCCAGCTTTCTGTTTTCGGATCCTGATCGAAGGCGACGCCTTTCTGCTTGAGCGCCGCGGCTGTCGCGAACACGTCGTCGCACCAGTACGAGATGGATTGAAACTGGCCGATGCGATCCTCGTGGCCTTCGGGCGTGAAGAGCGCGAGTCCTGTGTCCGCGCCCGGAATCATCAGCTCGATCCAGCGCTGCTTGCCGAACGGCTGATCCGTGATCACCTTGAATCCGAGCGACTCCGTGTAGAACTTGAGCGACACGTCCTGGTCGCGCACCGGGATCCCAACAAACTTGATTCCCCTGATCATCGTTTCACCTCCGATGCGCCGAACATAGCCTGGCGAAACACGAGAATGCAATTGTGTATCTGTTGCTATAGTAGTTGCTGGTACTGCCATGGCGGCCTTCGACGACTACGTAACCGACGTGCTGATGCGTGACCTTGTGGGGCACGACCGCAAGCCGGTCGGCTTTTTCGTTTACCTCTGGCTCGCCGCCGAGCAGGCGCGCAGAAACGGCGCCGTGGAGGTGAGCTACCAGGAACTGGCGGACAATATCGGCGTATCGAAAAGCTCGGCGCAGGCCGGCGTGAAGTGGCTCGCGCGCCGCAAGCTGCTTGCCGTACGCAAGGCGACCGTGACGGCCACGCCCAGCTACGTTGTGTTGACTCCGTGGCGCGAGAATGCGAAGCGGGCCTCGTCGCGCAGCGCCCGATAGCGTTCGCTCTCAGCCTTCCAGCTTCTTCGCCACCAGTTCGTTCAGCACTGCCGGGTTGGCCTGCCCCTTCGACGCCTTCATCGCCTGGCCGACGAAGAATCCCGCGAGCGTCTTCTTGCCCGCGCGATACTGCTCCACCTGTTTTGGATTCGCGGCAATGACCTGGTCGACAATCGCCTCGATCGCCGACGCATCGGTGATCTGCTCCGGCCTCTCGCGCCTGTAAACAGCCGGGAAGTCGTCGCCCTGTTCAAAGCAGATGTCGAAGAGCTGCTTCAATTGCTTTGAGCTGATCGCGCCCTCGTCGAGCAGGTCCGCCGCCATCACGATGCCATCCATCGAGACCGGCGACTGGTCCAGTTCGAGCCCCAGTGCGTTGAGCCGGCCGCCGACCTCGCTCAACATTATGTTGGCCACGCGCCGCGGATTCCGCGCCTTTCTCGCCGCGGCTTCGAACCGGTCGGCGAACTCGCGCGATGCCGTGAGCGTGTGCGCATCTTTCACGGCCAGGTCATAGTCCGCAATCATCCGCGCGCGGCGCGCCTCTGGCAACTCGGGAAGCTCTGCTCTCTTGCGTTCCAGGAACTCGCGGGAAACGATCAGCGGCGGCAGATCGGGCTCAGGGAAGTAACGGTAGTCGTGGGCCTGTTCCTTCGAGCGCATCGCGTAGCTCCGGCCTTCGGCCGCGTTCCACAGCCGCGTCTCCTGCACCACGCGCCCGCCCGACTCGATCAGCTCGATCTGCCGCTCGATCTCATACTCCAGCGCCGCGCGGATGAACTTGAAGCTGTTGACGTTCTTGACTTCAGCCTTGGTGCCGAAGCGTTCCGCGCCCTTGAGCCGCACGCTCACGTTGGCGTCGCAGCGCAGCGACCCTTCTTCCATGTTGCAGTCGCTGACGCCGGTGTAGAGCAGGATCTCCTTGAGCCGGGTGAGATACTCGAAGGCCTCCTGGGGCGTGCGGATGTCGGGCTCGCTGACGATCTCGATCAGCGGCGTGCCACAGCGGTTCAAGTCGAGATAGGTGCGCGTCGCCGAGTCGGGGAAGCCTTCATGCAGGCTCTTGCCGGCGTCCTCTTCCATGTGCAGCCGCGTGATGCCGATCCGTTTCGCAGCGCCATCCGCCGCCGGCACCTCGATCCATCCATGCTCGGCCAGCGGCTTGTCGAACTGCGAGATCTGGTAGCCCTTGGGCAGGTCGGGATAGAAGTAATTCTTGCGCGCGAAGATCGAGCGCTCGCGCACCTCGCAGTTCAGCGCCAGCGAGGCCAGGGTCGCGAACTCGACTGCCTTCTCGTTGAGCACCGGCAGCGAGCCGGGCAACCCCAGGCACACGGGGCAGACGTTGGTGTTGGGCTCGGCGCCGAACTTGTTCGCGCATCCGCAGAAGATCTTGGTCGCGGTCAGCAATTGGACGTGCACTTCAAGCCCGATGACGGGCTCGTACCGATTCATCACCTCAGGTGAAAGCGCTGCGGCGAGCATGGTATCTACGATTTTAGCCTGCCATGCGAGGCATCCTCGGCTTCGCCGCTCTTTCCCCACTTCAGGAACATGATGTATTCGATTCCCGAATCTTTGGTCAGTAGAATACCGGGCCCATCAATGATCTCTTCAGATTCGGTGCCATCATTGTCTTTCTTGACCCAAGATGCGCTCTCGAGGAACAACGAGCAGTCTTCTGCTTCGTCGGAATAGTAGCGCAGCCAACCGAGGACCTTCCGTTCACCCGAAAGCCCAACCTGGACCATTCCACCAATCTCTTGGAACGCATCGTTCCAGATGGTTTTTCTGGCCGTTCTTTCTGTGACTCTCATCCAGCGAAGAGCCGCCATTGCCCAATCCCGATTTATGTTCGCGGAGTAGACAATCGCAAACGCAATGGCACCGACTGTGAGCCATACAAGATACTTCCAGTTGACGACGATCTGAATGGCATTCGGATGCTGGGAGTCGATTTGCCTCCATCCAAGAGGAAGCGTATAGCCGAAGAACGGCGAGATAAGGAGGTAGAGAAACAAGCTAAACAGGAGGGCCTCAATGACCTTATCCAGTTCCGTCTGCTTACTTCGTACGGCAAGAAACTGAACGATGTACGCACACGCAAAACCCGGCAGCAGGACAAGGAGAATGCCGAGAGCTTCTACCTTGTCAGGCACGCTTCCTGCCCTACTTCGACTTCTGCGGGACCGAAACCGGCTTGGGTCGCACCAGATTCAGTGGAACTGATGGCTTGAAATCCCCTTGCTTCCCGGAGAGTCCCTTGTCCACCTTTCCATCGGCCGCTCTTGCCCGGTCGGTCTGTGCAGCATTTGTCATGCTGAGCACCTCACTGTGTAATGATCCGACGCTCAGGGGGGCATGTCAAATCGATCGTTACTCCGCCGGGTCTTCCGCCGTGAACGGCGAGCAGCACGGCTTCTCCGTCGCGCGGAAGTTCATCATCTCCACCCGGGTGCCGTCCGGATCGTACATGTTGAATTGGATCTTGCCGTCCTTGCCCATCTTTGGCTTCTCGTCGTGAACAGCGCCCAGCCGGTTGCCGTCCGCCATGCTCTTGTAGGCCACTTCGACCGAGTTCTCGCCGATTGAAAGATGATCCATCACGCCGAGCGTGTGTTGCGACATGGTGGACGGGATGCCTTTGCCCGGCCCGGACATCATGTACTCCAGCCAGTCGTGGCCGTTGGGCGCCTGCTGGCTCACCCAGTCGGTCTTACCGTCCTGCATGCCGCCAAACCAGTAGGGCCTGAACCCCAGCAGATCGCGATAGAACGCGTCTTCGTCGGCCTGGCTATGCACGATGAACCCGACATGGATGATGTGGTGGCCGATCGCGTTTGGCGCGTCGGGGACCTTGGGATGCGCCGGCGGCTGCACGAACCGCACGCGGTTGCCCTCGGGGTCCTTCACCTCGAACCAAAGGCTGCCATCCGAGCCCTTCGTCACCGCGCCCGGCACCTTCCACGCCTTCACCGAGAGATACTTCCGCATGCCCTCGGCGTCGTCGGTGTTCCACGCAGTGTGGTCCAGCCGGTTGATGCCCTCACCCGCCGGCAGCGGCAGCACCTCGATGAACTGCGTCGCGCTCACCGCGTAGCGCACACCCTTCGGATTCTCCGGGTCCGCTATCTTCACCGCGCCAATCACTTCGCGATAGTACTTGTCGGTCGCCGCAGCATCGGATGCGTACAGCGCGATGTGCGAGATGCCGGTGATCTTCGGCCGCGTGACCGGTTTATCCGGCATTTGTGCTGCCGCTGCCAGAGTGAGCGTAATCACGCAACTGCCTGCCAGAACCCATAGACGCATATGCCACCTCGATTTGCGATGCGGTTCCACGATAAATCGATTCCAGCGGGCGCGCAAACCTGCAATGACCCCAGACGGAACCAACGCCATCGCAGAAGCGTAAACAGGAGCAGGCGGCAGACAGTCCGCCCGGCCATTCCCCGCCGGGCCTGGCATGCGTGTGTGGGCAAAAGAGGGGAGATTCAGATGGCAGAACATGTTTGTCCGTGGTGGCTCGGTTATTTCCTCATCAGCCCATTCCGGCAGTGGGGAACGCAGAATCCCGAGAAGATGCTCGGTCCGTATGTGAGCCCGGGCATGACCGTTCTCGAACCCGGGCCCGGCATGGGCTTCTTCACGCTCCCGCTGGCGCGCATGGTCGGAACTTCAGGGAAGGTGGTTGCCGTCGACATTCAGCCGAAGATGCTCGATGCGCTTCGGCGCCGCGCCCAGAAGGCCGGCCTGCTCTCGCGGGTCGAAACCCGCCTGGCGAGGCCCGATTCCCTGGCAATCGATGACCTGAACGGGAACGCGGACTTCGTACTGGCCTTCGCCATGGTGCACGAACTGCCTTCTCCCGAGACTTTTTTTCGGGAGGCCTTCGCCGCGCTCAAGGCGGGCGGCAAACTGCTGCTTGCCGAGCCCGAGGGGCACGTCAATCCCGAGCGTTTCACCCGCGAATTGGATGCAGCGAAGCAAGCCGGGTTTCTGCAACTGAATCCTCCGCAATTGCGGCGCAACCTGACCGCGCTTTTCGCGAAAAGCGGGGCCTGAGCGGCACCGCTTTGTCCCCGTGCCCTTCATCTGCCTTTAAAATTCCCTCATGCACCGAATTTGTGTCTCTGCGCTTTTTCCCCTGGCGCTTGCCTCGTCTCTCGGATTCGCCAAGTCACAGCAAAGCCAGCTTCCTGCCACGCCGCCGGAAGAGCGCGCGCTGGCCAAGGAGATCTTCAAGCAGCTTATCGAAATCAATACCACCGACACTCCGAGGGGCAGCGTCACCGCCGGCACTGAAGCGATGAAGAAGCGCTTTCTGGATGGCGGTTTTCCGCCCGAGGATGTGCATCTCATCGGGCCCGACGTTCGCAAACAGAATCTCGTCGTCCGCTTCCGCGCGGCCGGCACGCCAACGGAAAAGCCGGTCTTGTTTCTCTGCCACATGGACGTCGTGGAAGCGCTCCGCTCCGACTGGCACACGGATCCTTTCGAATTCGTGGAGAAAGACGGTTACTACTACGGCCGCGGCACGCAGGACATGAAGGAGTCCGACGCCGCACTGGTGGCGACGTTCCTGCGCCTGCACCGCGAGGGTTACAAGCCGAAGCGCGACCTCATCCTCGCCCTTACCGCCGATGAGGAAGGCGGCAGGTTCAACGGGGCGAAATGGCTGGTCGACGAGCGTCGCGAGCTGGTTGACGCCGCCTTCGTCATCAATCCCGATGCCGGCGGAATCGAGCTCGACCACGGCCGCGCCGAGGTGGCCGACGTGGAGGCAACCGAGAAGGTCTACTCCGACTACCAGGTCACAGCCGTCAATCCCGGCGGGCACAGCTCACGCCCGCGGCCCGACAATGCAATCTATGAGCTCACCACGGCGCTCAACAAGCTCGCCGCTTATTCCTTTCCATTCGAGCTGAACGAGGTGACGCGCACCTACTTCCAGAATCTTGCCGGCCAGGAGACGAACCAGACGGCTGACGATATCCGGGCCATCCTCGCCAATCCGCCGGACATGGCGGCGGCGGCGCGGCTCAGCGCCGAGCCCAGCTTCAACTCCAACTTCCGCACAACCTGTGTCGCCACCCGTCTCCTCGCCGGTCACGCCAACAATGCGCTGCCGCAAACCGCACAGGCCAACGTGAACTGCCGCATCTTCCCCGGCCACTCGCCGGAGGAGACTCGCCGCCAGCTCATCGAAGTCTTCGGCGATCCCAAGCTGAGCGTGAAATACGTCTCCGACTCCGGGCAGGTCTCCGACACCGCGCCGGACCGCAAGGCGATCGCTCCACCGGCGCCCATCAAGGAGGTCTTCGAGCCGCTCACGCGCATCACCCAGGCCATCTGGCCCGGCGTTCCCGTCACACCGGTCATGGAAAACGGCGCCAGCGACTCCATCTACTTCGCTCAGGCCGGCATACCGTGCTATGGGTATTCGGCCGTCGCGCTGGAGCGCAACGACGATCGCGCGCATGGCCAGGACGAGCGTTTGCCGATCGATTCCTACTTCAAGTCGCTGGATTTCTTCTATTCGTTTGCGAAGGCCCTGGGCGGCGAATAAAAACGTCAAACCTGGCCTGTTTCGCCCTCCCGTGTGGGTTGTAGAGTGGTCAGAAGGACCTCGAAGCCCGCCTCGGGCTGGTTTCCGAAGGCAATTGGATGTCAATCGCAAGGCGGGATTTTCTTCGCACCGGCGTCGCGGCGGCGGCTGTATCGGCGGCCACGAGCGGATGCAACCACGTGAGCTTTCGCCCGCCGCCCAAGCCCGCGGGCGGCTGGGATCAGCTTCCGGAGATTCTGGCGCGCATCGTTCCGCCGCAATTCCCTGCCCGCGACTTCGTGGTCACCGACTATGGCGCGGCCGGCGACGGCAGCACCGACTGCTGTCCCGCATTCGCCGCGGCCATCGCTGCCTGCCACAAGGCCGGCGGCGGGCGGGTCGTCGTTCCTGCGGCGAGGAACGTTTATCTCTGCAACGGTCCCATCCACTTGCTCAGCAATGTGAACCTCCATCTGGCGCAGGGGACGGTGGTCCGCTTTGGCTTCGACCCTGCTTTCTATCTTCCCGCCGTATTGATCCGCTACCAGGGCATTCGCTGTTACAACTATTCGCCCTTGATCTACGCCAACGGGCAAACCAACATCGCGATCACCGGCTCGGGATCTTTCGACGGCCAGGCGTACCACTGGCTCGACTATGCCGCCAGGGCGGACTCCGACTGGGCGCTGCTGCAACAGATGGTGGCCAATGGTGTTCCCGTCGAGAGACGTATTTTCGGTCCGGGCCACAACCTGCGGCTGACCCTGTTCGAGCCTTACGGGTGCCAGAATGTCCTGGTCGAGGGCGTCACCTTCATGGCGAGTCCGTTCTGGACGCTGCACCCCTGCTTTTGCACCAACGTGACCTTCCGGGACGTAAACGTGCTGCCGGGCCAGACCAACGACGACGGGTGCGATCCCGACTCCTGCACCGACGTTCTCGTCGACGGCTGCACCTTCAACACCCATGACGATAACTTCTCGCTCAAAGCCGGCGCGGGCTCTGACGCGATCGGCCTGGCGCCTTGCCAGAATGTAGTGATCCAGAACTGCAGGACCATCCAGTCCTTGTGGGGAGGGCTCACCATCGGCTCCGATACGGGCAGCATCGTGGAAGGCGTGTTCGTTCAGGACTGCCAGTTCGGCCCGTGCGACTACGCCTTCTATTTCAAATCGAGCAGTGCGGTGGGCGGAGCCGTGAAAAGCGTGTTCATTCGCTCGTGCAACGTCTCGAGCTGCGAGCAGTTCTTTACCATCGCGTCCGCGTACAACAATCTTCAGGGCTCGATGCCGCCGCTGTTTGAAAACATCAATCTTCAGAACGTGAACTGCGGAGCGGCACAGCGCTGCGCATTCGCCATCCTGGGCGATTCGCGCAATCCCATTGTCTATCTCTCGCTGGCCGACATCGCCATCGGGCCGTCGCGCGTAGTGGAGGCGATGGAAAACGCCTTCTTCGTTTCCTCATCGAACGTGACCGTGGGCGGCCGGCCGGTCACGATCCGCGGCGTGCTGTAAGACCGGTCCTATTCGTAGGCCAGGGCGTCGATGGGGTCCTTGCGTGCGGCCATCCAGGAAGGATAGAGCGCCCCTAAGAGCGATCCCCCGAAAGCGATCAGCGCGCCGCGGCCCACCCATTCCGCCGTGATCTCGAAATGCTGCGTGGGAAACAGGTGCAGGAGCAGCGATTTGACGCCGAAAGTGCCGACGATCCCGACTGCCACCCCCGTCACGGCCATCACGGAGCATTCCCGCAGCACGACGCTCACGATCGCCGTCTTCGACGCGCCCATGGACTTGAGGATTCCGATCTCGCGCGTACGCTCCAGCACGGCCGTGTACATCGACTGGAAGATCACCAGGAAACCGACGACCACCGCGATCCCGGTGACCACATTCAGCGCCAGGTTGAATCCGGGGAGCTTGTCGGGCGTCATCGATTGAAGCCAGTCGTTGATCGTCTGCACGGGAAAGTCCTGAAACCCGCGCGTCGCATGGATCTCCGCGATGACCGTCTCCAGATTGTCCGGGTTGTCGCACTTGATGTAGAAGTTCGAGGCCTTGTCGGGCGCTCCGACGAGTTGCTGCATGGTCTCTAGCGGAATCAGCCGGCGCCCTCCCTTGCCATGCTCCACGATGCCGGAGATGCGGAACTCCTGCCCCAGAATGTTCAACTTGTCGCCCACATGATGGCCGCCGTCGGTGCTGGCGTAGACATCGTCGACGATCACGTCGTTCGGCCCCTGAAATCGCTGTCCTTCCAGAAACTTGAAGGGCTTCAGGGCATCGAAGCTCGTGTAGTCGACTCCGTAGAGGATTTCGATTCTGCCGGCGGTGGTCAGATGCTGAATGACCGGAGAAACGACCGCGACGTGCGGAAGCCTGCGCAATGCCTCGATGTCCTTCACCGGGAGCACCGCGCCGCCCACCCCGTTCATGTAGCTGGCGTTCGAGGGCCACAGGATGAGGTCCGCGCCGATCCCGCTGGTGCGCTGCTTCTGGTCGTTGAGCATGCCCATGAAGACGCCCACGATCGAAAGGATCATGACGACTTCGATGGCCACTGCCAGCACGCTGATGATCGACCGGACCGGCCGATGCAGAATGTTGGCCATCACCAGTTTGTTCATGCGCGAACGTCCTTCTGCCGCGTCGACTGCGGCGGCGATCCTTCCTCTTCAGCCTATCAGGCACAGCGTGGCGGAGCCGATGCCGACTCACCGGGTGATGTGAGTCACTTTCGACCGAGCCGGGGAGTCTTAACATTGTGGGAAAATCGTGCCGCCGAGGGTACTCCGGGGAAAGCCGACACAGGATTTTTTGGCCTGCAGGTTGATGAAACAAAAGGAACTGGCCGATAATTTGTTTTGACGGCAGGCGCATCCGGGGTTATGGTGGACTTGAATTCCACGGGATGGTCCCGGCTCACTGGTTTGTTGAATGGGCAGCTTTGGCGAAGACCTGCGGATGGAGCGGCTAGCCCGCGGCATCTCGTTGGAGCACATCACGGCAGTCACCAAGATCAGCCAGCATCACCTGGTTGCGCTGGAGCAGGACCGTTTCCGGAGCCTCCCTGGCGGCATCCTGAGCAAGGGGATCGTGCGCGGTTATGCGGCGGCCCTGGGCCTCGACCAGCACGACTGGACCGAGCGATTCCTCAAGGCTGACATGGCAACCGGTCATTCGATCGAGGACGAGGACGGCTGGACCGCGTTTGCCTCCAACGTGGGCCGGGCCCGCATCCAGCGGCACGAAGCGCATGAGCTGCGCATGCGGTGGATCGGCGCCGCGCTGCTGCTGGCCATCGTATCCGTAGCGGGTTTCTTCACCATCCGCTACTTCGGCGTTCGCGCCGGCTGGTGGCATACCCTCCTGCCCATGAAGGCCTCCTCCACCGCCCACGCGTTTTTTGTCTATGTTTGCACGTGGCTCAGGACCGCCTGAGCGCTTCTCGCTCCAATCCCGCCTCTCCCCCTCGTCCCGCAGATTTCGCTCTTCACGCGCCGCCGCTCCCCATTCGCTGTCCGGTTTTGCCGCGAAGCGCTGCCCCCGTTTACCATGGGGAAGACGTCTGGAAACCGCGGCGCTGCAGTCGCATCGCGCCGGAGTCATAGAAACACTGGCGTGGGACGGGCAGCGAAATCCCAAAGGCCCCAAGCGAGCCTCCCATCGCCGCGCCTGGATATAAAATCAAATCCCTTTCCGGGGAAGGAGTGCGAAGTTGAGCGACCGATATCTTTTTACCTCCGAGTCAGTTACTGAAGGCCATCCGGACAAGATCGCCGACCAGGTCTCTGACGCCATCCTGGACGCGTGCCTAGAGCAGGACCCCTACAGCCGCGTCGCCGCCGAGACCCTCACCGCCACCGGCCTGGTCGTGATCGCCGGCGAGATCACCACCAAGGCCTACGTCGACTTCCAGACGCTGGTGCGCGGCGTGGTCGCCTCCATCGGCTACGACAACGCGCTTTACGGCTTCGACTCCAACACCTGCGCCGTGATCTCGTCGATCAACAAGCAGTCCGGCGACATCGCGCAGGGCGTGGACACCGGCGGCGCCGGCGACCAGGGCATGATGTTCGGCTATGCCTCGAACGAAACGAAGGAGCTGATGCCTGCGCCCATCCTGCTGGCCCACAAGCTCACCCGGCAGCTCTCGCATGTGCGCAAGAACGGCAAGCTGTCTTACCTGCGCCCCGACGGCAAGAGCCAGGTCACGGTCGAGTACGACGAAAACGGCAAGCCGGCCCGCATCGACGCTGTGGTCATTTCCAGCCAGCACGCTGAGACCGTCTCCAACGACGAGCTCCACTCCGACATCCTCAAGCACGTGATTCAGGCTGTGCTGCCTTCGGCGTGGCTCGACGAGCACACCAAGTACCACATCAATCCCACCGGACGTTTCGTCATCGGCGGACCGATGGGCGACACCGGCCTGACCGGCCGCAAGATCATCGTGGACACCTATGGCGGCATGGGCCGTCACGGCGGCGGCGCGTTCAGCGGCAAGGACCCGACAAAGGTCGACCGGTCGGCAGCCTATGTCGCCCGCTACATCGCCAAGAACCTCGTTGCAGCCGGCCTCGCCGACCGTGCCGAGGTCCAGCTTGCCTACGCCATCGGCGTGGCCGAACCGGTCAGCGTGCTGGTGCAGACCTTCGGCACCGGCAAGGTCTCCGAGGCCAAACTGACGGAGCTCGTGCGCAAGAACTTCTCGCTCACACCCAAGGGCATCATCGAGAGCCTCAACCTGCGCCGGCCGATCTTTCAGCAGACTGCGGCGTACGGCCATTTCGGCCGCACCGAGCCTGATTTCACCTGGGAAGCGACCGACAAGGCGGCCGTGCTCGCCGAACAGGCGGGCATCGCCGCCACCGCAAAGTAACGCGACCGGCTTACCGATAACCGGAGTTCGCCGGGAAGGGGACCTCTCGATTCGAGAGGCCCCCTTCTTTTCGATGGTATTTGCCTCCGGTGTTTCCGCGCGGCGTGTACCTCGTCGTGAAATAAGAATTGCATTTCGTCGCGCGCTTCGGCCGGACCCCTGGGATTCCCGAGTCCGGTCGCAGCGCGTTCATCAAGGCGCCTTCTCCACACTGATAAACTCATCAAGGAATGATTCTCCCGTTCGTCCGCGAAATCTTCGCGGAGCTGGAGCAGTCTACGTCGTTTGAGCGTGTGCGCAGGCATCTCAGCCTCGGCACGGGGCGGAGACGTGTGTCCGGACTGACCTGGACCGCCCGTTGCCTGCTCATTCCGCTCTTCGCGCGCGCTGCCCGCCAGCCGGTCATTGTCGTGGTTGCCGATAACAAGGCAGCCGAGACCCTGGAGCCCACCCTCCGAGCCGGATGCGAGCTCACCGGCGCCATCGATTCCAGCCGCGTCACGCGCCTTCCGGCGCACGACGTGTTGCCCTTCGAAAACCTGTCGCCTCACCCCGACGTGCAGGAGCAGCGGGCTGCTGCGTTGTGGAAGCTTGCCACCGGCGAAGTGTCCATCCTCATCGCGCCGGCCGAGTCCGCCGCGCTCAAGCTGTTCAACCGCGACTACTATGCCAGCCTCGCGGTCACGCTGCGGCGCAGCGAAGAGATCGACATCGAGACGCTCACCGCGCACCTGGCCAGCGTGGGCTATACGCAGATGGACCTTGTCGAGATGCCCGGCCAGTTCACGCGCCGCGGCGGCATCCTCGACGTCTACTCGCCGGAAGCCGACCGCCCCGTGCGCTTCGAGTTCTTCGGCGACGAGATCGAGACCATCCGCAAGTTCGACCCCGAGACGCAGCGCTCGCAGTCCGGCCTGGACGAAACGCAGCTTCTTCCGCTCACCGAGACGCCGGTCACCGAGCATCTGCTGGCCGCTGTTCATGCGCGCCTCAGCAAGCAACGCATCGAAGGCGAAACCGACGACATGGCCGTCGAAGAGGCCGCGGCCGGCGGCGTCAGCGTCTTTCCCGGCTGGGAGTTCTTCACCTCAGTCGCCGGCGCCCACACCAGCCTGCTCAAGCTGCTGCCCAAGTGCGCGCTCTTCGTCGATGAGCCGGCCATGGTGCGCAACCAGATCGACCGCTGGTGGAACAAGGTGGAGCAGCGCCACGAGCGCTCCGGCATCGGCAGCCTGATCCGTCCTGAAGACATCTACCTGCGCCCCGAAATCCTGCAGGCGACGCTCGAGTCGCACCCCGGCCTCGATCTCGACCAGCTCGGCATCGTCGACGTGCTGGAAGACGACAAGACTCTGGGCGAGATCGCCATGAATTCGCGGCCCACGCAGCGCTTCCATGGCTCGCTGCCGGCGCTTGCGGACCAGCTCCGCTCGCTCATCGGCGCCGAGCAGCGCATCGTGCTCGCCGCGCCCAACCAGGGAGACGTCGAACGGCTCGCCACGGTGATGCGCGAGTACCAGATTCCCTATCGCCTGGGCAGCCGCACGATGCATCCCGGCGGCGAAACCGTGCTGGACGAAGGCAGCTATCTCGCCGGCGATCTGCGCGTGCCCACCATCGTGCGCACGCACTTTGGCGCCGGTGTGAGCTTCCCTGACCAGGGCCTGATCCTTTTCGGCGCCAACGATCTCTCCGACGAAGCGGACATCGATGCCCGCCCCGTTCCCACGAAGTCGAAGACGGCGGCGTTCGTCTCCGACTTCCGCGACCTGCATATCGGCGACTACGTTGTCCACGTCGAGCATGGCATTGCGCAGTACCAGGGACTGAAAGAGATCGTGCAGGACGGTGTATCGATCGAATTCATGATCCTCGAGTTCGCCGAGCAGGCCAAGCTCTATGTCCCGCTGACGCGCCTCGACCTGATCCAGAAATACCGCTCCACCGACTCGGGCCCGGCGCCGGTGCTCAACCGGCTCGGCTCGCAGCAGTGGACAAAGACAAAGGCTCGCGTCCGCAAGGCCATGCAGGACATGGCCGCAGAGCTGCTCAAGCTCTACGCTGCGCGCCACACGGCGCAAGGCACCGCCTTTTCGCCCGACAACGAGTTCCAGCGCGAGTTCGAAGATTCATTCGACTTCACCGAGACCGACGACCAGCTCACCGCCATCAAGGCCATCAAGCACGACATGGAGTCGTCCACGCCGATGGACCGCCTGCTGTGCGGCGACGTCGGGTACGGCAAGACCGAGGTCGCCATGCGCGCGGCCTTCAAATCCGTGCAGGACGGCAAGCAGGTGGCCGTGCTGACGCCGACCACCGTCCTTAGCTTCCAGCACTTCGAGACTTTCAAGCGCCGCTTTTCGCAGTTCCCCATCCACGTCGAGATGATCTCGCGGTTTCGCACGGCGAAGGAGCAGAAGCTGATCGTCGAGCGGGTCGAGAGCGGCAAGGTGGATATCCTCATCGGGACGCACCGCCTGCTTTCGAAGGACATCAAGTTTCAGGATCTCGGGCTGCTCATCGTCGACGAAGAGCAGCGCTTCGGCGTGCGGCACAAGGAGCGGCTCAAGCAGCTGCGCAAGGAGATCGATGTGCTCGCCATGAGCGCCACGCCCATTCCGCGGACGCTGCACATGTCGCTGGTGGGCCTGCGCGACATGAGCGTGATCGAAACGCCGCCGAAAGACCGCATGGCCATCCAGACCGTGGTGGCCAAGTTCGACGAGCGCATCGTCCGCTCGGCCATCGAAGTGGAGCTCGAGCGCGGCGGCCAGGTCTACTTCGTCCACAACCGCGTCGAATCGATCTACGAGATCGCTTCGCGGATCCAGGAGCTCGTGCCCACCGCGCGCGTCGCGGTCGGCCACGGCCAGATGGGCGAGAGCGATCTGGAGAGGGTGATGCTTGCCTTCATGCGCCACGAGTTCGATGTGCTGGTCGCCACCACCATCATCGAGAACGGCCTCGACATTCCGCTGGCCAACACGATCCTGATCAACCGCGCCGACCGCCACGGCCTGAGCGAGCTCTACCAGCTGCGCGGCCGCGTGGGCCGCTCCAACCGCCGCGCTTACGCTTACCTGCTCGTTCCCCAGGAGCAGGAACTGAGCGAGGTAGCGCGGCGGCGCCTGGCTGCCCTCAAGGAGTTCAGCGACCTGGGCGCCGGCTTCAAGATCGCCGCCCTCGACCTCGAACTTCGCGGCGCGGGCAACATGCTCGGCGGCGAGCAAAGCGGCCACATCGAGGCGGTCGGCTTCGAGCTCTATACCACCATGCTTGAGGCCGCGGTGAAAGAACTCAAGGGTGAAGGCGGCGAAGAGAAGCCCACCTCGTCGCTCAACATTGGCATCGCGCTGCGCATCGACGAGAGCTACGTGCCCGAAGAGAACCAGCGCCTGCGCCTCTACAAGAAGATTGCCGGCGCCGCCGACGGCAAGGCCCTCGCCGACATCCGTTCCGAGCTCGAAGACCGCTACGGCAAGCTGCCCGACTCGACCGTCTATCTGCTTGAGGCGGCCCACCTGCGCCTGGAGTGCGAGCGCATCGGCGTCGCGCAGATCGATCGCAAACGCGGCGAGCTGCATCTTCGCTTCACCGAGCACGCCGCCGTCGATCCCGAGCGCCTGATGCGCCTGGTCGCCCGCAATGCCAAGCGCGGCGCCCAGTTCACGCCGCAGGGTGTGCTCAAGTATCCTTTGGCTGCCACACGGCCCGATGAGGTTCTGCTCGAGATCCAGGAGCTGCTGGCCAATCTCGGCGCGGAGCCGATTCCCGCATAGCGTTGCGCATGAAGAGAGACCCCGCATGAAACGAGTCGTACTGACCCTTGCCCTAGGAGCCTGCATGTCGTCGATGGCTGCAACCGCCGAGAAAGAAACCTGGAAGGATCAGTTTCAGCGCGTCTCCGACGAGTTCTTCGACCAGGTGTTCTTCCACTACGCGCCAACCAGCGGGACGATGGCCGGCTATCACCAGTACGACACGCAGCTCGAGGACTTCTCGCGCAAGAACATCGACGCGCAGGTTGCCGCGCTGAAGACCTTCGAAAAGCGTACCTTGGCCATTCCCGGCGACGCCGCTTCCCTCGACCTTGTCACGCGCGGCGATCGTGACCTGGTTCTCGGCGCCATCCGCTCCCAGATCCTCTCCCTCGAGACCATCCGCCTGTGGGAGAAGGATCCCGACGTCTACTCAGGCGCTGTATCGAACGCCGCCTTCACGCTGATGGAACGCAAATTCGCGCCGCCCGACGACCGCCTGCGCTCGCTCATCGCCCGGGAAAAGCTGATGCCCGGGCTGCTCAACGAGGCCCGCGACAATCTCAAGAACCCGCCGCACATCTACACCGAGATCGCCATCGAGCAGCTTCCCGGCATCATCGGCTTCTTCGAGAAAGATGTGCCGCTGGCCTTCGCCGATGCGCAGCAGCCCGCGCTGCGGGATGAGTTCGCGAAGACCAACGCCGCCGTCATTGTGGCGCTCAACAGCTACCTCGGCTGGCTTAAAACCGACCTTCTGCCGCGCTCGAACGGCGACTTCCGCATTGGCGCCGAAAGCTTCTCCAAGAAGCTCGATTACGACGAGATGGTCGACATCCCGCTCCCCAGGCTGCTCGAAATCGGCTGGGCCGACCTCAAAAAAAACCAGGAGCACTTCAACCAGCTAGCGAAAGAGCTCGAGCCCGGCAAGGATCCGCGCGGCGTTCTCGAAGAGCTCGGCTCCAACCACCCCGCGCCCGATCAACTGCTGGCCACGTTCCGCGCCACATTCGACAGCCTGATCGACTTCATCCATTCGCACCACATCGTCACGATTCCCTCCGAAGTGCGGCCGATCCTCGAAGAGACGCCGCCCTTCATGCGCGCCACCACCTTCGCCAGCATGGACACGCCGGGACCGTTCGAGGCGCACGCCACGGAAGCCTACTTCAACGTCACGCTGCCCGATCCGTCGATGAAGCCGGAAGAGGTTGAAGGCTTCATGCACTCGTTCAATATCGGCACCGTCATCTCCACCGCAGTGCACGAGGCCTACCCCGGCCACTACGTGCAGTTCCTGTGGGTGCCGCAGGCCCCCAGCCGCGTGCGCAAGATCCTCGGCGCCAACTCCAACGCCGAGGGCTGGGCGCACTACTGTGAGCAGATGATGCTCGATGAAGGCTATGGCCAGCCGGGAACTGGCGCCAAAGACGAGCGCGAAGCCAAATTTCTACGTCTTGGCCAGCTGCAGGATGCGCTCCTGCGCAACGCCCGCTTCATCGCCGGCATCGAAATGCACACCGGCAAGATGACCTTCAATCAGGCGGTCGAGTTCTTCCAGAAAGAGGGCTATCAGTCAAAGGAGACTGCGCTCGTCGAAACCAAGCGCGGCACCGCCGACGCTACCTATCTCTACTACACGCTCGGCAAACTCCAGATCCTGAAACTGCGCGACGACCTGAAGAAGAAAGAAGGCGACAAGTTCTCGCTCGAGCAGTTCCACAACGACTTTCTGCGCCAGGGTTTCCCGCCCATCCGCATCGTGCGCCGCGCCATGCTCGGCGACGACTCGCCGACGCTGTAAAGGCAGTAAATTGCCGGTTCGCCGCATCCCACTCAAGGTGTAACCAAAAACTGCGCCCCAACAGGTATTCTGTGGGCGAATTCCAAGAGCGCCTCATTCCCCGGCCGCTCCCGCAAGGATGCAGTCATGACGCAACGGATTCGCAAGGCCGTCTTCCCCGCCGCCGGGCAGGGCACCCGCTTTCTGCCGGCAACCAAGGTCATTCCCAAGGAGATGCTGGCGCTCGTCGACAAGCCCATCATCCAATACGGCGTTGAAGAAGCCATCGCCTCCGGCATCGAAGACATCATCTTCGTCACGGGCCGCGGCAAGGTCTCAATGGAAGACCACTTCGACCTCAGCCCCGAGCTGGACTCTCTGCTCGAAAAACGCGGCAAGAAAGATCTGCTCGAGATCTCGCGCAAAGTGGCATCGCTCGCCAAAGTCTACTCGGTGCGCCAGCCGCAGCCTCTCGGCCTTGGCCACGCCGTGCTCTGCGCCAAAGACCTCGTCGGCGACGAGCCCTTCGCCGTCATCCTGCCCGACGATGTGATCGACGCCGAGACGCCGTGTCTCAAGCAGATGATCGACGTCTTCGACGAGAAGGGCGGCTCCGTGCTCGCCACCATGGCCATCGACGGCCATGCCATCAGCGCCTACGGCGTGCTGGCCGGCTCGCCCGACAAGGCCAACCCCCGCATCTACAACTGCACCGGCATGGTGGAAAAGCCGAAGCTCGAAGACGCGCCGTCGAACCAGGCCATCATCGGCCGCTATATCCTCACGCCGGCCATCTTCGAGCTTTTGGAAAAGACCCAGCCCGGCGCAGGCGGCGAGATCCAGCTCACGGACGGGATCCGCGCGCTGGCGCAGCAGGAGAAGGTCTTCGGATACACCTTCGACGGCAAGCGCTTCGACGCCGGCGACAAGTTCGGCATGCTGCAGGCAACGGTGGAGTTCGCGCTCAAGCGGCCGGAGTTTGGGGAGAAGTTTCGGGCGTTTCTAAAGAGCCTGCCGCTGTAGTCACAAGATGCAAGTGCCGATCATCAAAACGCTCGGACCAGAGGCAACCAGCACCGCGCTCAGAACACTACTAGGTCCGACGGCTCGTTCAGAAGATTCGCTGCTATCGCTCTTCGAGGCAGGAATCGGCCGTCGCGGTTGAAGTTCGTGTTTTTGAAATCTGCACTTCCGAGAACTAAGGTCGCGGGCATGCCATTCCTGAATGGAGGATTGAATACCAAGACGCGATGTTGCAGGGAATCTACCACCATGAGACTCCCACTCGAATCAAACGCGAGATCTGTCCCTGCGGTCAATGTATTCGCGGACACAACCTGCGGGTGTTGCCCGCCGAGACTCCGATGTCTGAAATCCTCTTCGCCGATCACAATCGTCGCAGTCATCCCATTGCTGAACGGTGCGACATACTCGAGAATGCGGCCGTTGTTCTGGTCCGCAACCCACAGGTTGCCGTGGCCGTCAAAGGCTAATGAACGCGGAGAATACAGCGACTTTCCCGTCGGCGACTCCGGGCCGGACGGGCAAATACTCTCAATTTCATCAGAGTTTGGATCGTCCTGCGCCGAGCTCCGCCCGCACTCAGCGCTTCGATAGGAATTGGAAGTAAACGCAGTTTCAGCAGGTTGACCCAATTCCAACGTTGCCCTCATGCTAGGGGAAAACGGAGGCTCAAACTTTAAAACCCGATTGTCACCAGCATCCGCCACCCAGAGGTTTCCTTCAGCATCGAAAGCAATTCCTAGCGGCGCGCAAAGCGTTTCAGCGGTAACCTCATCGCGGAATTCGCAATTGCTGGCGTAGTCCTCGGGTTCAGCCTTGCTCTCTCCTAAGACCAGGTTGGGTTTGGTCGATAGTGATTGATATTGCAGGACACGAGAACTGAGCATGTCGACCGCAAAGAGATTTCCGCTGGCACCCCCAATCAGGGATATTGGAACAACTAGACCTCTGGTCTGCAACGGAAAACTCATAGAGTCGCTATCGCAACTTGCTGAAGCAAACCCAGGATCCTTGATGATTTGGCTGGCACTCATGCCATTCGTGAAAGGAGGGCGGAATTGCAAGATGCGACAGTTACCAAGGTCCGCAACGTATAAATTCCCGTCTGAATCCTTCGCCAGGCCCATCGGCATTCTTAACGTGTTCGCGGCCGGCTTACCCCCACGGTTCGGACTTCCATGCAAAAAGTCGGCTTGGCCCAGAACTACGCTGGCACTTTCATTCGTGTGCCACGGCGCGTCAAAGATCAGAACACGATTGTTCTTCGTATCAGAGATCGCAACTCGATCAGACGCTGACAATTTGCGTGTGCCGGCGATGAATTGTAAGCACGCCAGAGCAGCGTACAAAACGAACTTAGCTGCGTTTCTTGAGAATTCCCATTGACGATTCATCTGCAAGTCTCCAGAAGGACGGAAAGTACCTGAGACCGCTACCACTCCTCGCCGGGCTAGATTCTCAGCTCCTCCACTTTATATTGCAGCCGATCGATGGCCGCTGGTCCAGGCCAACCGGCTTGCCGGCGAGCACCAAGTCGATTGCCGCTCGCAGATCCTCGCCGGTCACCGGCACGCCGTTGCCCGGCCGGCTGGAGTCGAACTGGCCACGATAGGCGAGCTTGAAGTTCTCATCGAACAGGAAGAAGTCCGGCGTGCACGCCGCCTGGTAGGCCCTCGCCACAGCCTGCGACTCATCGTAGAGATAGGGAAACACGAACCCCTGCGTGGCGGCCTGCTTCTTCAGCCCGGCCGGGCTGTCGTCGGGATACGCCACCGCGTCGTTGCTGCCGATGGCCACAATCGCCAGCGGCTTGCCCGCGTAGTCGTTGCCCAGCGCGGCCAACCCTTTCTCAACGTGCCTCACATACGGACAATGCGTGCAGATGAACATCACCAGCAGGCCCTTGCTGCCCTTGAAGTCGTCGCGGCGGACCGTCTGGCCGGTCACCACATCGGGCAGGGCAAAATCCGGCGCGTCCGCGCCCAAGTCCATCGCCATCGTCGATTCCGTCAGTGCCATCGTCTTTACTCCTAAGTGTGATGTTGGTTCCGAGCTTTCAGCCGTCAGCTGTCAGCTAACTGGTGAGCGCGACTAGAACAGCCCTGGCTGGCGGCCGGGCATGGCCAACCCAAAATGCTCATAGGCCAGCCGCGTCGCCATGCGTCCTCTCGGCGTGCGGTCGAGAAACCCGATCTGGATCAGGAACGGCTCGTACACTTCTTCCAGCGCGTCTTCCTCTTCGGCCAGCGTCGCGGCCAGCGTCCCCAGCCCCACCGGCCCGCCATCGTATTTCTGCATAATCGTCAGCAGCAGCCGCCGGTCGATCTCGTCGAACCCGTGCGCATCCACTTCAAGCATCGTCAGCGCGGCGTTCGCCGTTGGCCGGTCAATCCTCCCCGATCCGCGCACCTGCGCATAATCCCGCACACGCCGCAGCAGCCGATTCGCGATGCGCGGCGTTCCCCGCGAGCGCAGCGCGATCTCCGCTGCGCCGTCATCGTCGATGGGCACGCCCAGCACTTCGGCCGAGCGCTCGACGATAATGCGCAGGTCGTCTTCGGTGTAGAACTCGAGCCGCAGCAGGATCCCGAACCGCGACCGCAGTGGGGAGCTCAGCAGCCCCGGCCGCGTGGTGGCGCCGATAAAGGTGAACGGCCGGATCTCCATCACGTGCGTGCGCGCCGCCGGGCCCTGCCCGATGATGATGTCGAGCTTGTAGTCTTCGAGCGCCGTGTAGAGCTTCTCTTCGAGCACCGGCTGCATGCGGTGAATCTCGTCGAGAAACAGTACCTGGCGCTCGCGAAGATTGGTCAGGATCGCCGTCAGGTCGCCCTGGATCTGCAGCGCCGGCCCCGAAGTCTGCTGGAACGCGACGTCGAGCTCATTGGCGATGATCGTGGCGAGCGTGGTCTTGCCGAGGCCGGGCGGGCCGAAGAGCAGCACGTGATCGAGCGCCTCGCCGCGCGACCTCGCGGCCTCGAGAGCGATCGTCAATTGCTCCTTCGCTTTCGATTGCCCGATGAACTCGCGCAGCCAACGCGGCCGCAGCTTGAGCTCAAAATTCTGCTCTTCTTCGGCGCGCGCGGCGCTCACCAGCCGGTCCGGTGCGTTGTCGCGCGTGATGGCCATGCTGGGAGAAGTGTATCGGGCGCAGGTTGCCGCTGCAACCGATGGCGTGGGAGCGGGATTCTCAATCCGGCAACTGGATGACGCCGGCGACGAGCTTGTAGTGAAACTTCTCGAAAGGCTCGCTCAGGATCGCGAAGACGTTGCTCATGCGACCGCCTTTGGATTTGAGGATAGCACCGGCGTGAAAGCTGCCAAGGGGCAGCGATGCGGACACCATCCGCCATTTAAACTAAAAGGTTCGCCCTGATCGTGATGACCCACCGGTTCGGAATCCTCCGCCGCTTTCGATTCAATCGTCCGCAGCGCATTGCCGCGGGTCTGCTTGCGGTCTTTCTGGTGCAGGGTTTCTATCTGATCGGCCGGCAGACGCTCACCAACCGCGACTACGAATATGCGCGATGCGGCCGCGAGACGTGGGAGAAGCCTTCGCCGCTCGCGGGATACTTCACGACCTGCGGCAACATTCACGACGGAATTCTCGCCTACCGCCTGGCTGGCCTTCCACTCACGCTGAACCTCCTCGTCGAGCGCGGCCTCGATCGCTTTCGCAAGCCCGACGACCGCGTCGTGCAGACTGGCGGCGAACTCAACACCTGGGAACTTCGCCATCAGCTGGCGGGCATCTCGCTGCTGCTGCGGCTGCCGTTTCTCGCCGCAGGATGCGTGCTCGGCGGCTGCCTGTGGTGGGTCACGCGCCGGCTCTATGGCAACCGCGGCGGATACATGGCGCTTGCGCTGTTTTGTTTTTGCCCGCCCATCCTGCGCGCCTGCGTCTTTCCCAATCCCGAAGTGCTTGCCGCGCTTGGCGTCTACGGCGGCGTCTACACCTCGATCGGCGTTGCGCACGCCATGCAGGGGCCGCGCCGCAAATGGCGCCCGCGCATCGTGCTGCTTACGGTGATCTTCGGCATCGCGGCCGCCGCGCACATTGCCGCACTGCCCATCGGGGCGCTGATCGGACTCGTTGCGATGCTCTGGGTGGCGGAAGGCCGCCGCGCGCAGATTCTGCCCATCGTGCTGCTGGCCTCTGCCGGCGCCCTGATGCTTGTGTTTGCGTGCTACAGCTTCTCTCCCGACGCCTTCAGCTATGTCTTTCGCTCCGCGGCCGGATTTCTTTCGTTCTCCCTGGACCCGGCGCAAAGGTTCTTCTCCTCGCTGAGCAACGCCGGCGTCACGTGCGCGGTTGTGGCCGCCCTCGTGCTTTTCCTCGGCGTTGGCCGCTCGCGCTACTTCGGCAACACGACCCCGCTGCTCTGCGCCGCCGTTCTCATGGTTCTGATCACCACGGGCGTTCCCGGGAGTCCATGGCTATGGTCGCTGCCCTTTCTGCTCACGTTTATCGCGGGCGTTTTTGCCGACATATTCGACGGCCCGGGCCACAGGTTCGCCATTGCCGCCGCATCGGCTCTCGTGGGCCTTCAGATTACCTTCTGCGTGCTGAGCTTGCTTGGGCTGCCTGGGTTTTCGCCGGGGCTTATTTGACGGACCCTTGGCGGCCGGCCCGTCGCAAGGTGAGCGATGGCCAAACGACCGGCGGAATCCGGAAGCAATGCCAGCGGGACTGAGGGGCCTGGGAGGCCATCTTCATCGACGAGCTCCTTTCGGAATTCCGGCACTGGCGAAATGGCGTTTCGCGGATCGAGAGGCGCTCGGACCTTTCTCTCTCCACGCTACGAAGCTATGTGGAGGGGGTTGGCGGCGAGCTTACGCTGATTGCCCGCTTCCCCGACCGGCCGCCGGTCATTCTCTCCGGATTCGGCCTGGGCGATGAGCGGGGAACGGCAAAGAAGAAGGCGGCAAAAAAGGCTGCCAGGAAGACTGCGGGAAGCCCCAAATCCAAGACCGGAACGCGGCGCGCGGCGGGATTGCGGGACGGTCCTCGGCCGGCCGGCTGCGAGCCCATACAACTTAAAGAAAAATAATGGCTTATCTCCCCATTTCCACCTTGCTGAATCCTCTTACGGGCAGGTAAAATAGGAACATAGCCCGCGGATCCGGCCCCGCTTCTTCCGGCTTCTCATCTGCCGCCCTCCGGCGAGCTGAAAACATCTATGGCAAACGACAAGAATCCGCAGCTTCCTCTTGACGGAGGCATGCCGCCGGACGGCGGCACGAACCTCGTTCCCATCAACATCGAGGAGGAGATGCGGCACTCGTATCTTGCCTACTCGATGAGCGTGATCATCGGGCGGGCGCTGCCGGATGCGCGCGACGGGCTCAAGCCCGTGCATCGCCGCATCCTGACGGCGATGGATCGCGAGGGCCTGCAGCACAACAAGCGCTATTCGAAGTGCGCGGGCGTGGTCGGCGAATGCTTGAAGAAATACCATCCCCACGGCGACTCCGCCGTCTATGACGCGCTGGTGCGCATGGCGCAGCCGTGGTCGCTGCGTTATCCGCTCATCGACGGCCAGGGCAACTTCGGCTCCGTCGACGGCGATCCTCCGGCGGCCTACCGGTACACCGAGTGCCGCATGGAGCGCATTGCCGAAGAGATGATGGCCGACATCGAAATGGAGACCGTCGACATGACGTCCAACTTCGATGAGACGATTTACGAGCCGACGGTCCTGCCCACGCGCATTCCCACGCTCATCGTCAACGGCTCGAACGGCATCGCCGTCGGCATGGCTACCAACATTCCGCCGCACAACCTTACCGAGGTGATCGGCGCGACGATCGAGCTGGTCAAGAATCCGAAGGCAGGCCTGGCGGAAGTGCTGAAGCACGTGCAGGGTCCGGATTTCCCCACCGGCGGGTTCCTTTACGGCCGCAGCGGCGTCGCGCAGGCCTACAAGACCGGCCGCGGACGCTTTATCATGCGCGCCCGCGCGGCCATCGAGAACCTGACCAAGGACAAGCAGGCCATCGTGGTCACCGAGATTCCTTACCAGGTGAACAAGGCCCGGCTCGTGGAACGCATCGCGGAGCTGGTGAACGAGAAGGTAATCGACGATATTGGCGACGTGCGCGACGAAAGCGATCGCGACGGCATGCGCGTTGTCATCGAGCTCAAGCGCGGCGCTCAGCCCGAGATCATCCTCAACCAGCTCTACAAGCACACGCAGATGCAGGAGAGCTTCTCCATGATCTTTCTGGCCGTGCTCAACGGCCAGCCGAAGGAACTGGGGCTCGACCAGGCGATCCATGCTTTTATTGACCACCGCGTGGACGTGGTGCAGCGCCGCACCGTTTTCCTGCTGCGCAAGGCGCGTGAACGGGAGCATCAGCTGGAAGGCTACAAGATCGCGATCGACAATCTCGACACGGTCATTCGCATCATCCGCGCCTCCAACTCCCGCGCCGACGCCCGCGAAAACCTCTACGCCTGGGGCAAGGGCAACGAAATCGTCATCAACCTGGACCGCGAACGCCTCGCCAGCGAAGAGCGCGGCCTCACGTTGCGGCAGGTCGACGCGATCCTCGAGCTGCAGCTCTATCGCCTGACGCAGCTCTCGGTCGACGAGATCCTGAACGAGCTGAGGGAAATCCGCCTGAAGATCGCCGAGTACGAGGAGATTCTGGCCAGCGACAAGAGGCTGCGCTCGGTCATCGTCAAGGAGCTCGAAGAGGTCCGCGACAAATACGGAGACGAACGGCGCACGCAGATCATCGACGAAAGCGCGGAGATCCAGCTCGAGGACCTGATCGCCGACGAGACGGTCGCCGTCACGGTGAGCCACCAGGGCTACCTCAAGCGCACGCCGATTTCGATCTATCGGCAGCAGCGCCGCGGCGGCACCGGGCGCACCGGCATGAAGACGCGCGAAGAGGACTTCGTCTCGCAGCTGATCGTCGACTCATCGCACGCCTTTCTGCTCTGCTTCACCAACACCGGCCGCGTGTACTGGCTGAAAGTTTACGAAATCCCCGACGTCAGCGCCGCCGGCAAGGGCAAATCCATGGCCAGCCTGCTCAACCTGCAGGCCGGCGAGAATGTGCGCGCTATTCTTCCCGTCCGCGATCTCGAAGAAGAAGGCAAGTTCGTCTTCTTCGGCACGCGCAAGGGCACGGTGAAGAAGACCCCGCTCAAGGACTTCTCCAACGTGATGTCGCGCGGCATCATCGCCATCGGCATCGACGACGACGATGAGCTTGTGGCCGCCCGCATCACCGACGGCTCGCAGCTCATTTTCCTGGCCACGCATCTCGGCATGGCCATCCGCTTCGACGAGTGCGATGTGCGCTCCATGGGACGGCCGGCTTACGGCGTGCGCGGCATCGAGCTCGGCAAGAACGATTACGTGGTCGGGGTCGCGGTCACCCCGCGCGAGCACGAAGAGGGTGCATACCGCATCCTCGCCGTCACCGAGAACGGCTTTGGCAAGCGCACCAACGTCGAGGAGTATCGCCTGCAAACCCGTGGCGGCAAGGGCGTGAAGAACATGGCCGTGACCGAGCGCATCGGCCGCGTGAACACGATCCTGCTGGTCGACGACACTTCGGAGCTGATGGTCATCAGCCAGTGGGGCAAGATCATCCGCATCGACACGAAGACGGTTCGCGCCGCCGGCCGCGCCACGCAAGGCGTGCGCCTGCTCAATCTCGAGCCCGAGGACAAGGTCGCCGCGGCGGTCATCATCCCGCCGGAGGAGATCGCAAAGGACGATGAGCCGACGCTGCTGCAGTGAGTTCGATCGCAAGGAAGGCCATTCCCATGGACAAGGCCATCCGCCGGGTTACCGATCTTAAAGAGCAGCAGGCCGAGAACTATCGCTGCTGGCAGAGCCGGCCGGCCGGAGAAAGACTCACTGCGGTTGTTGAGCTGAGCGAGGCCGCGTATGCATTCGCCGCGGCTTTCAAGAAGACTCCGGCTCATGCTGACGAAAGACTTCAAGGATCTGCTTCGCGCGTTTCACACGAACGCAGTCAAGTACCTCATCCTTGGCGGACACGCACCTGGTGTGCATGCAGAGCCGCGCACCACCAAGGGCCTTGACTTGTTTGTCCGTTCGGATGCGGAACAAACTCGCGAGCGGACGTGAGCAAGATCTGCTCGACGTGAAGACGCAGCGGAAGGCGGAGCGGGCCGTCAGAGAAGAGTGAGGGCAGTTCCACGTTCTGAATTCCCGTTTCCGGGCCACGAAACGTGTTCGATAAATCCCGCGAAACCGGCAAAACTCCCCAACAGTTATCGGACTTCACTGCACCCAAAGTGCTACTTTGCTGCGCCAGCCGGGTCACAGTACACTGAAAGGGCTCTGCCGGTTTTCCGCTGTCTCCCCCATGGGCCGTTTGCTGTCTTCATTCTTGGTGGTCGCGCTGGTTTTGTTCGCCGCCGGCCGCGCCTCAGCCTTGGCGGCGAAGGCGCATCGTCACCCCGGCGCCAGCTCCGCCGGCCACCGTGGCCAAGCCACGGCCCACGCGAAGCCGCATCCTGCCGCAGCGCGCACCCATCCGGCACATCGCCAGGCTTCGCACACGGCGCCGCATCCCGCACGCCGGTCTCGCCGCCGCCGCACTCCGATGCAAACTCCGCCCGCTGTCCGCCGCGTCCGCGCAACATCGCACGCGGCCCATATTGTTCCCGGTCCCGCGCCGGCAGAGACCGCGCCGGACGTTGCCCGCGATGAGATTGCCGATGCCGCGCCGGAAGCATCGCTTGATGCAAGCGCGCCTGCACCGGCGGCCAGGTCTCTCCAATTTCCCATGTCGCTATCGCAGCGCATTCCCAAGAGCTACGTTCCGCCGCTGCGCGGTTCCCGCGAGTCCCTGGTCCGCCAGAACGACAAGATTGAAGCGGAGGGTCTGGAGCGCATCGAGGACTCCGACGACCTGAACGACCGCATCTCGCGCGGCCTGCTGGTCCCCGTTCCTGCTTCCTCGTCGCTCACGGTCAACGCCAGTCTGCCCGAAGCGCTCCGCTATTGCCGGCCCTGGACCGCCAACTTCCTCGCCGATATTGCCCGCGCCCATGACGCACTCTTTCATCGTCCGCTCACGGTCAGTTCCGCCGTTCGCACGGTTGAGTATCAGAAGCATCTTGAAGCCGTGAACGGCAACGCTGCGGCCGCCGAGGGCGACATCGTCAGTCCACACCTCACCGGCGGCACCATCGACATTGCAAAGGCGGACATGCCGCGCCAGGAACTGGCCTGGATGCGGGCCTGGCTGAAGCAACTGCAGGCTGCCAGCCAGATCGATGTCGAAGAAGAGTTTCACCAATCCTGCTTCCATATCACGGTTTATCAGACATACGAACCGATTCCCGTGCCCGATCTCGCCGCACAGAAGCCCGCCGCCAAACCGCATTCGCGCCGCCGCCATTCCTCCATTCCCAGCGCGCTGGCCGCAAGGGCCCTCTAGCCCCGCGCGAACGGCTCTCCTGCCTGGGCCCGATCCCTCTCCTTCCAATCTTCCCCAAATCCTGTTAACCAACGCCGATCCTCGGCCGTTGTGTCGTCAGAACACGCTGCGCAGCGGGAACGCATGAGGAGCTTCACCATGTCCAGTACGAACGGGTTTCATCCAGCATTTCGGTGCATCCTTCCGGCGGTGCTTTCTGCCGCCCTGGCGGCCACGCCGGCCTGGGCTCTGGCGCAGGCGCATCCTGCTCCCGCCGCGGCGGCCCCGGCAACAGCGCCCATCCCCACAGATCGCGATGTCCAGGCTACGCAGGAAGAGCTGATCAAGCTGCTGCGCCTGAGCCCGACGCTCACCACCGTGGTCGAGCATGACCCGACGCTGCTTTCCAACCAGGAGTACGTCAACCGCACCAATCCGCAACTGGGCCAGTTTCTGCTGACTCATCCCGAGGTTGTGCGCAATCCCGAGTTCTACCTCTTCACGCACCTGAAGGGCGAGGACGGCCGCGACGAGGCACTGGAACGCGCGGTGTGGCCCGATATCAAGGCGCCCTGGCAGCCGCCATCTGCCGGGGAACGAATCATGGGGGACGTCGTACCGTTCCTGGTTTTTGTTGGAATCCTCTTCGCCCTGCTTTGGCTGGTTCGCCAGTTTCTCGAGAACCGGCGATGGAGCCGGATCTTCGGGCTGCAAAACGAAGTCCACAGCAAATTGATTGAGAAATTCGGAGCCAGCCAGGAGTTGCTTACGTATATGGGAACCGAAGCGGGGAAGCGCTTCCTCGAGGCGGCGCCGATCCCGGTGGGCTATGAAGCGGAGCAGAGGGTTCCCAACGCCGTCGCCAAGGTGCTCACGCCTTTGCAGATCGGCGTCGTGATGACGCTGCTCGGCATCGGCATGCTGGCGATCCGCAACAACCTCGGCGCCGACATGGCGGCACCGATGCTCCTGATGGGAACTGTGGTGCTGATGCCTGGCATCGGGTTTATCATCTCCGCTGGGATCACATGGTTGCTGGCCAGCCGCCTGGGCCTGATGGGCGAACACGGAGGCGGCCCCAACAAGTTGAACGCGCCCTTCGATTCCAGAGAGCCGCGGTGAGTGAGGACCACCGCCGCATCTCCACTTTGCAGTGAACGAGCCTTTGCCTATGCGCTGGGAATTCGCAATGGAAAACGTCGCCGCCGGCGAAGCGCCGATCGCAGCCGAGCTGCATATGGACAATGACGCCTTCGCCGGCTTCTACGAGCGTTCGGCGCGGCCATTGTGGGCCTATCTGGCTCGCGTGTGCGGCGACGCCTCGCTGGCCGACGACCTCATGCAGGAGAGCTTCGTGCGATTCCTCTGCGCCGACCACCCGCAGGACGGCGAAGTGGCCGCCCGCAAATACCTCTTCCGCATCGCTTCGAACCTGCTCAAGGATCACTGGCGCCGCGCAAAGTCGACGCCGATCGACGACGTTCCCGAAGAGATCTTCGCGGTCAGCCAACCATCGGGCCAAAGCGAATCGCGCGCCATTCTCGATCCCGCGCTCGCCCTGATGCGCCCACGCGACCGCCAACTGCTCTGGCTTGCCTACGCCGAAGGCTACTCGCACCGCGAGATCGCCGAGGTTACCGGCCTGGCCTCGGCCAGCATCCGGCTGCTGCTTTTCCGCGCGCGCCGCAAGATCGCTGCTCTCCTTCGCGATCAGTCCGCGGGCAAGCGAGGTGCGCAATGACCCTCCGTTCCTGCTCTCGTGAAAAAGAAGTACGCGAGCTGGTTCTGCGCGGCCAGTGGCCGCAGGCCGCCGGAGACGAGCTTCGCGAACACGTGGCCGCGTGCCGCTCCTGCTCCGACTTGGCGCTCGTGATGCCGACGTTTCTTGCCGCCCGGTCGCAATCGGCAGGCTCCGCGGTTTCAGGCTCCGTGGTTTCAGGCTCGCCCGGCGTCCTCTGGTGGCGTGCCCAGCTTCGCCGCCGCAAGGAGGCCATGGAGCGCATCGACAAGCCCATCGTCGGTGCGCAGATCTTCGCCTTCGCCATCACGATTGTGATCGCCGCGGTGTTCTTTGTTTCCCAGGTGCGGCAGGGCGCGCCTTGGCTCTCTGCACGATGGCTCCCCCTGCAGTGGCTGGATAGGTTCGGCCATCTTCCCCACGCCGTTTCCGACTACCTTGCCGGCCTTTGGACATCCGCTTCCGCTATGCCGGTGTGGGGACTCACGCTGGGCCTCACCGGCCTCGCCGCGGTCGCGCTGTTCAGCGGCGTGGTGCTGTATCTCGACCGCCAGCGGCAGTGAGGAGAGCGAAAGGCGCTTGCGCAATCCTGTCGCAATGCCTGGCGAAGCTCCGATCATTTGCTGGCGGGAGTTTCGGGATTCATTGTGACAGTCGCGACTAGAGATAACCCTCATAAAATGTTGGAGATAATACAAGGCTTCCCTTTGCATGGTATGGCGAGGTCCGATTTTCCAAGAATAGAGATATACTGGATGCGTACGGAAGCTATCCGTACACGCCCGCATGGAGGGAATATGGGGACCATAGACGAGGCAGTGGACAAAGCGACAGGGCGCAAGGCCCGCCAACGAATCGACGTTCGGCTTCGTCCCGAGCAAAAAGCGGAGATAGAAAGGGCTGCCCATATCCAAGGGCTCACGGTGACGGATTTCATCATCCAGAACGCCGTCGCAAATGCCAGGCAGGCGATTCGGGAGTACGAGACCTGGACACTTGAACGCCCCGATGCGGAGATCTTTGCTGCGGCCTTGATGGAGCCTGCCGCGCTGAGTCCGCAGCTTGCGCAGGCAGCGAAACGCTACAAGGAGCGATTCTCAGAACGGTGAGCGAGGACAAAGCACTCGACTACTACTTCGAGCCGCTCAGTGAACGGCACGACAGAGCGGCCTTCTCGTGCGGGAATGATGCCCTCGATGCGTACTTCAGGGGCGATCCGATTCGGCAGGACGTCAGCAGAAGAGTGACGAATGCGTTCGTTCTGACTCCCGACGGAAAGTTCGTCGCCGGCTTTTATACGTTGTCTCCCATCTCCATTCTCAGTGTGGATTTGCCACCCAGCCTGGCCAAGAAACTCCCGAAGCGGCCCATCGGCGCCACGCTCATCGGGCGGATGGGAAGAGACTTGTCGCTGCGGGGAAAAGGCGTGGGGGAAATGCTGCTGATGGATGCCCTCCACAAAGCCTGGCAAGCGTCAAAACTTGTGTCCTGTTGGGCAGTGGTTGTAGATGCCAAGGAGGGCGCCCGCGGTTTTTACATTCAATACGAGTTCACTCCATTCGCGACTCAGCCCGACAGGCTCTTCCTGTTGATGAAGAAGATCGATTTGATGTTTGAGTAGCGAATAACTGCAATGTCCGCATCGCAGGCTAACTGCTCTTGAGAGATTCGAGTGCGTCTGCGGCATCTTCTTCCGATGCCGCGGAATCGGCGTCCCTCTTCATGAATCTGAGGCCAAGAAACCCAAATCCGAATAAGGCCGCACCGGCCGGTATTGCCAACCATGCTCCAAATGGCCGCGCATCGAGATAGCGATGAAGGCCGGCGTGCTGACCCGACAGGATCGTGACATCGACGGCTTCGTTTTTCAGGACCCTGTTGTCATCCTTCAGATACACGACGCGAAGAGTGCGTCCATCGAAAGCTCCCGGTACGGCCGAATCCGGAACAATGATTTCCGTTTCGATATGGATAGGGCCCCCGCTTTCGGGCTGAAGCCGAAAGCCGTAAACCGTGTCGCGATGATAACCGGAATGAATTTCCCGCTCTGCGTAGTCATAGGCCTTGCCTATCAAGGTAACTCGGGCTGCGGACGATGGTACGGTCGAGTGGGACATGCCATAGAAACCAATGGCCACCCCAAGGGCCAGAGAGAGCCACCATGCAAGAGGCGGAATCCACGCCCTGCGTCTTGCTCGGAGTAGATAAAAGATGGCAAGCGCCGGACCGAACCCTAGGAAACAACATCCCATGTAGTGCGCATGGTCCATGCGGTCATATCCAATCCACTTGGGTTGGCCCATCATAACGCACATCTACAATTTCTGCCGTGCCCGAAAGACTGCCCATCTTGAATTATGGCAGGGGACTTAGCCACAATGAGCAGCATAAAGGCAACTGCAGATCCCTCGCTGCGCTTGGGATGAGAGCGTCGGAGGAGGTGCTCGTGGCGCGGGCGGGTGGGGGCGCCGTCCGCGGCTGGTATAGTCTCTTCGACGAGAAACTCGATACGGATTTCTATTTGAATTTTTGGCGCGAATTCGCGTGTGCGATGCGGAATGCGTCGCGCGGCGGATTCGGCGACGAGGAGACTGCGATGGACTGGAATGCGAGTACGCGGCGGACGTTTCTGAAGGGGCTGGGCGCGGCGGGGGCGCTGGCGGCGGGCGCGCCGCATGGCTCCGCGATGTTGCGGGAGCCGAAGACAGGCGCTGCGACGGATGCGGCGGGCGACGCGCCCGAATCGGCGATTGCCGAGAAGATGGCGGCGACGCGCGCGAAGCGAATGGCGTGGTGGCACGAGGCCAAGTTCGGCATGTTCATCCACTGGGGCCTTTACAGCGTGATCGGCCAGCATGAGTGGGCGAAGGAGGTGGAAGGCGTTCCGATTCCGCAGTACGAAATCCTCGCCAAGCACTTCAACCCCAAGCCCAACGCCGCGCGAGAGTGGGCAAGCCTCGCCAGACGGGCCGGACAGAAGTACATGGTGATGACGACCAAGCACCACGAGGGATTTTGCCAGTGGGACACGAAGCTCACCGACTATAACGCCGCCCAACAGGGCCCCGGCCGCGACCTGGTGCGTGAATTCGTCGAGGCCGCGCGCGGCGAAGGCCTCCGAGTCGGCTTCTACTACTCGCTCATGGACTGGCACCACCCCGACGGCGCCAGGTGCAAGACCGACGAGGCCGCGCGCAAGCGCTTCGTCGAATACACGCACGGCCTCATCCGCGAACTGCTCACCAACTACGGCAAGATCGACGTCCTGTGGTACGACGTCGACTGGCCGCTCAGCGCGAAGGAGTGGGAGAGCGAGCGCATGAACCAGATGGTCTTCGATCTGCAGCCGGAGATCATCGTGAACAACCGCAACGGCCTGGACGGCGACTTCTCAACGCCCGAGCAGAACATCGAGGCCGCCGCCGAAGGCCGCGCCTGGGAAACCTGCATGACGCTCAACGATAGCTGGGGCTTCAATCGCGGCGACGACTCCTGGAAGACGCCCAAGGTGATCGCGGCCAACCTGGCCGAGTGCGCCCGCGGCGGCGGCAATTATCTGCTGAACATCGGCCCCAAACCCGACGGCTCCGTACCCGACGAGTCGGTCCGCGTGCTCGGGACGGTCGGCAAATGGCTCGATGCCAACGGCAGGTCCATCTACGGCGCAGAGCGCGGCCATTTCAGCTGGAACTCCAACGCCGGCTACACCCGCCGCGGCAACACGCTCTACATTCACCAGCAATACTGGCCCGGGCACACGCCCGCGGCCGAGTGGCTGAGCTTCTACCAGCCTGAAGTCGTTGTGGCCATTGGCGGGCTCAATGCCAAAGCTCTCTCGGCGCGCCTGCTCAAGACCGGCGAGAAGGTCGAGTTCACGCAGGACGAGTTCGCGCTCCGCCTGACCGGCCTGCCCCGCGAAGCGCCCGACGATCCGATCACTGTGATCGAAGTGGAGTGCGACTCCGACCCGGTCATCGACCACGACGCCAAGCGCCCACTCTGGCCGCGCTACAAAGCCGGGATCAGCTGAAGAGAAGCCGAAACGCGCGGAATCCAAGGCCGCGACAAAGCTGCCGGCCTTGCCGCCATTGCGGAAAGCTGCCGATGCAAAGAACGGGGCTGCCGGCGGTGTCGTTTCTAGGCTAAACTTATTCCGCTTTTGAAACTACGCTTCCGCCCCGCAGGAGATTCCCAATGCCCGCCTCGATCGCTTCCCCTCGCCGCTTTCCATTCCTCATGCCTGCCGCGCTCGGTCTATGCCTCCTTTCAGCTTCGCTCGCCGCGCAATCCGTTCCGCCGGGGCTCGAATCGCCTCCCGCCGGCCCGCCCGAGACAGGCCCGCACGGCGAAAAGCTGATCGGCATGCCCAGGTTTCACCAGCCGGCGCCTTACGACATCGACGAGCACACGGGCTTCAAACAGATCTTCGACGGCAAGACCCTCAGCGGCTGGGATGCCGACACCACCATCTGGCGCGTCGAAAACGGACTCATGGTGGGCGAAACTCTCACCGGCAAGCCCCGCGGTAACAACTACATCGTCTACCGCGGCGACAAGACCCGCGACTTCGACCTCAAGCTGCAGATGAAGATCGAGAAAGGCGGGGGTGGCGGCATCCAGTACCGCAGCCTTACCGGCGTTCCCTGGACGCGGTCCCAGCCGCCCGGCGTGGCGCCCTACGACCTCAAGTTCATGATGACTGGCCCCCAGGCCGACTTCTGGTTCCCCGTCACCGCGCAAACCGCCGTCTTCACGGGCCAGTGGTACTCCGAGAACACCATGCAGGGCATCCTCGCCTGGCGAGGCCAGGTCACCGAGGCTCTGCCTGGACAGACGAACCGGCTCGTCGCGAGCATCAGCGACATCCGCGCTCTCGGCGGCTACGTCAAGGTCAACGAGTGGAACGACTATGAGATCATCGCCCGCGGCGGAGTCATGATGCACATCATGAATGGCCAGCTCATGGCCGTCTTCATCGACGACAACAAGGACTCGGTCAACAACCAGCCGGGCTACATCGGCTTCGAGATCGAGAGCGAGCCCTGCAGAATCTCAGTCCGCGACATCTGGCTCCGCTCGTTCGACGACAACAACGGCCATTAACGCGCTCTCGGGGCAATTCCCTCATTGCAAGGCGAATGCTCGGATGCGCTGCAACGGCTGCGCGGAAGCCGGTGCGAGGCAGTTCACCGCAACTTCCGAGCAGCCGGCAATCCGTCCGGGACTTGGATACCCCGGCGCATCCTAGGCGACGTAGGAGGCAATCGCCGACTTCTCGTCATCGAATACATCGAAGACCGTGTACAGCTTTGTAATCTGCATCAGGTCATGGACACGCTTCGTCAGGCTCAGGAGCTTGAGTTCTCCGCTACGGTTCCTGACCGATGTGAAGGCTGCCGTTAACTCGCCGAGGCCGGCGCTGTCGATATAGGTCACGTCAGCCAGATTCAGCAGAATCTTGTTGAATCCATGACCGAGCTGGTCACGCACCTCATCGCGCAGAGCCGCACATGCCTCGCCCAATGTGACCTGGCCGCTGAGATCGATCACGATGATTCCGCCCACTTCCCGAGTACGCATCTTCAAGCTCATTCCCGTTCTCCTTCTTTGTTTCGATTGTGCCACCGGCGCCGGCCGACTTGCGTCGTGCGGTGAACTGCACCGCTCAATCAACGAGACCACGGCCAGAGTAAGCCGAATGCAGGCTGGAAGCAAACCGATTTTGCGCCACACAGATGATACGCGTTCCGGCGTTGGGCGAGCGGCGCGCCGCCGGCGAATTGCGGTCGGCATCCATTTTTCGAGCCCGCGCGCGGATCTTGCCGCCGTTGGCCCGGCCAGAGCGACGAACCGTACGGCAAGCTGAATTCCGGGTGCGCCGCAATCGCGGCTATTTCCGCAAGCCGGCGTAGACCTGGCGCGCCTGGTCCAGCATTTGCAGCACTTCGGCTCGTTCGGCCGGCGTATTCCAGTTCGTGTCTGCATCGACCTTTGCCACAAGGCGGTCGATCCAGGCGATGAAGAACTCCGCATCGTCCGCCGGCCTGGGAACGGATCCCGCGACCTTCAGGTATATCGGGCTGGTCGTAGCGTAGACGTAGTCGTCCAGCACCGGATGCTCCGGCTTGCCGCTTGAAGCGCGAAGAACGCACCAGCCGGTTTGCGAGAACGAGATGGTACCTTGCACGTCAGCCGATTGACGGCCGCCCTTCAAAGTCAGCTCGCGCACCACCTTTCCGTTGCAGACAACTTCGAAGCGATCGACCGGAACGAAGGAGCGGAGCCACGCCGTGAACGTGACTTTGTTTTCCCCGGGGGGAAGATGCAGCTCGTCTCCGATGGCTTTGCCGCCGAGGGTGAATCCCAACAGCGGACCGTTGGTGGCGAAGGTGCGCCCGTGCCGCAACGAGTCGAGCCAGGGCGCCGTGCCGGTCGAGTCTTTCGGGACACGGGCATAGACGCGGGTGAGGCCAACCGGCCCGCGCAGCGAAGCGTAGTTCGCCATGGTGTCGGATCCCGCGCCTGCCGGCAGCCGGAACCCGCAGTTGAGCAGGCGATACCAGACCGACGCGGTCATGCGGTGGTCGCTGAAACCCAGCACTTCAACGTAATCGACTTTGCCCAAGGCGGCGTCTACGGGCAGCTCGAGCGCCTCGTCGACCTTTTCGCCGTGCGTGAGCGTGGGGTCGGTTGCCGGGTCCATCGCAATGTCGAATGGATGGGCATAGCCAACAAGGGCCCGCTGCCGATGCGCCAGATCGTAAACCAGAGCGTTGGCGGGAAACAGGCTTGCCGCCGCGGTGTTCGCATAGGCGGAATAGTCCGGCAAGAGAAAGTGCTGAGTGAGGTTCAGCAGAGCGAGATGGCCCCAGAAACTGGTGTGAAACTCCTGGCCGTGGAGCAGCCAGTGGCCCGGGATCGAAGCCGGGTCGGGTGTGGTGCGGAAATAGGCAATGTCTGGAATGCGCTGTTCTTTGTTGACGACGAGATTCTCAACCAGAAACAGGTTCTCCGCTGTCTGCTGGGCCACAAGACGAGCCGGCGTGTTGCGGTAGGCGCCGCCATAATTCATGTGCACATGCAGATCGGCGCTCAGCCAGCGGAATTGCGCGTCCGCCGGGATGCCGAGCGGCTTCAGGTGGATGACCACCGTCGCGCCTGGGCCGCAGGTCACCGTCTCCCTGGCCACGGAGTACTCGAAGCCCCGGGAAACCTCAACCTCGACGCGTCCACGGGGAACGGTCAACTTTGAGCTGCCGGAACTATGGAAGTAGTGGCTCTCATACGCGCTCTCAGAGCGGACGAAGTTGTCTTCGGCATGCATCCACGCGTCGTCGGGCGCATAGGCGCGGCCGTCTTCTCCGGTGACCGAGACACGCGCCGGAGTGGCTCTGCCTGAGGGATCGAGGATCGTGATACTCAAATGCCCCATCGCCTTGAGAAAGTGCTTCTCTCTGGCGACGATTTCGTGCTGCGCGCCGCCGGGGACATCCTCGACCCATAGCGACGTGTTCCCGTCCCGGTTCGAGATGAAGGCGATGCGCGCGCCGTCGGGCGACCAGCGCGGGTTGGTATTGTCGAAGTCTCCGTAAGAGATGGGGAACGCATCGCCGCCCCGCGATGGCATGACCCAGAGCTGATGCCACTGGCCGCCGAGATACGATGCATACACAATGCGCTTGCCATCGGGCGAGAACTCCGGCCGGGCCTTCCATGCCGTTTCTTCGGAATGAATCTCCCGGGCTTCCGCGCCGGGCTCAGCTTTCATCCGCGAGAACCCGCCGGTTCCGTACGTGTGGCCGCGGTTGGAGACGAAGAGGAGTTCTTCGCCATCCGGCGACCAGGCTGGACCGATCTCATGATCGAAGTCGCTGTAGTAAAAGCGGGAGGGAGTGACCGTTTCGCCGGTGAAGCGCCGCACGTTGGTCAACTCTCCACCGCTGAAATCGCCGACAAAGATGTGAAAGCGCCTGTTGTACGAAGTGGAGACGAAGGCAATCCGCTTGCCGTCGGGCGAGAAGCGCGGATCGACGTTCACCGCGCCGCCGGAAGTGAGCTGGCGGGACTGCCTTGTCTCAAGATCGAAGACCCGGAGCTCCATCGCGTCCTGGCGATAGCTCACGTAGGCGACCCAGCGGCCGTCGGGCGAGCAGTCGGGCTGGTAGTCGTATCCGGGGCCTGACGTGAGCTGCTCCGCCGTGCTTGAATTGAGGGCCTGCCGCCAAAGCGTTCCGGCCATCGAGTACACAAGCGTGCGCGAATCGGGTGTCCAGGCGGCGGCGTTCGGTCCGGTGGTGAGCTGCGGCAAATACATCTCGCGGTAGTAGTAGCGATGCGGCAGATCGATCTGCTTGAGCACGGGGTCACGCTGCGCGGCGAGAAGACGCGCGAACGCGATGAGGATGGCGAATGCGACTGTGCGGTTTGCGCCAACGAATCGCCGCCCGCGAAGCTCAGCTTTAGGGCAGGAAGTCATAGGAATGCGAGCAGTCTACCGCACCCGGCTGAACCCACGTCAGTCTTCACATTGCGGATCGAATCGCCGGGTGGCGCACGGATCGAGAATCCGGGAAGGATATGCGCATTTCCGAATGCTCGATTGCGTGACCTCCCGCGCTGCGGGAAGATGGATTTGTTCCCCGGGAGATCGTCATGGACATTGCGGATCATCAACGCCGATCTTTCCTCTTCTGTTTGGGAGGCGCCGGCATCCATCAGGTCTTGCCACAGGCAGGTCCGGAAGGCCAGGATACCGCGCAGTCCGGGTTCGCGCTGGGCCCGGATGAAGGCGAGCATCTCATCCACTTTCGCGACCATGGCAACATCTTCATCAAGCTGGGCGCCGCCACGGGATCGCCGAACCTCGCCATGGGCACCCAGCAGGTGATGACAGGGGCAGGCATCCCGATCCACCGGCACCTCAAGATGGACGAGGCATTCTTTGTCCTCGAAGGCAGCGGGGGCTTCGTCCTCAACGATGTCCGCCACGCAATCGAGAAGGGCGGAACCATCTTCATTCCCAGAAGATCCTGGCACGGATTTGAAAATCCGGACCACGACCTGCTCCTGTTGTGGATGATGACGCCCGCCGGGCTGGACGGCTTCTTCCGTGAGACCTGCAGTCCGCCGGGCGCGCCTGCCAGACAGCTCACGCGCGAACAAATCCGCGAGATCGCGCGGAAATACGATACTGAATTCCGTTAGCAGAGGCTGGAGCTCAAGGGCGCACGGACCTGCGTGAGACGATGAACCTGAGGACACGAACTCCATGAGCGACAAGAGGGTCGCGGCGATCACCGGAGGAGCGCAGGGGATCGGGCGAAGGACGGCGGAACTGCTCGCTGAGAGAGGTTTTCGGATCGCTCTTATCGATCTGCGCGAGCCGGCAGCGACGGTGAGCGCGATCGAAGCGCGTGGCGGCGAGGCGATGGGCCTGGCCGGCGACATCACTTCCGATCCGGCAGTCGAGCGGTTTGTACACAGCGTGTTCGAGCGGTACGGCCGCGCGGACGTGCTGGTGAACAACGCCGGCATCAGCCTGATCTGCGCCGCGGAGGAAACGCCGCCGGCAGATTACCGGCGCGTGATGGAGGTCAACCTGGTGGCGCCGTTTCTGCTGGCGCAGGCGTTCGGGCGAAGGATGCTCGAAGCGCGCAGCGGATCGATTGTGAACGTGGCATCGGTCGCGGGCCTGCTCGGCGTGGCCGATCGCGCGGCCTATAACGCGTCGAAGCATGGGCTCATTGGACTGACGCGGACACTGGCTGCCGAGTGGGGCGGCCGTGGCGTGCGCGTGAACGCCGTGTGCCCGGGCTGGGTGAAGACGGAGATGGACGTGGCCGACCAGAAGGGTGGCAGCTACACTGACGCCGACATCACGGGCCGCGTACCCATGGGCCGGTTCGCCAGCCCCGACGACGTGGCGCACGCGATCGCGTTCCTCGCCGACGAGCGCGAGAGCGGATTTGTGAATGGGCACACGCTTTCCGTCGACGGCGGCTGGGCTGCGGACGGAAGCTGGGATTCGGTGCGGCTCAGGAAGCGCTGAATTCTACATCTCTCTGAGGAACAACGCCGTCTGGCTGCCATCCGACGCTGCACTCACCACGCGCACCTGGTCGCCGGGCTGGATGCGGGCCTTGAGTCCTTCCTGCACGCCGAACGAAGTTTCCGCGATGGTATTGGCGTCGATCCGATATGTCTGCGTTTTGCCGGTACTGTCCTCGACCAGAATGGTGTGGTCATGGGTGTCGAACTTATCGATCTTGCCGACGGTCGAGGTAAACGGACCGGCGCCAAGGCTCTTGAACGCAGCAACGGTGGGATTCCTGTTTGAACCGAAATAAAAGACGATGACGTAAGCCCCGCTCTGCTTGAATTCGGCCGCGGCAGTGGTTCCCGCCGAGACCTTCTTGTCGAATGCGAGATGCGTTTTTGGATCCGACATGACGCCATATACGCCCTGCGTGCCGTTGTCCTGAAAAACAGTGATCGTCCTGGCTGCGGCGTCGATGGAGCTCACCGTGCCGGTGAGCGCGTGGACCACTTCCTGTGCCGCCGACGGAACCGCGACGGAAACAAGGCATCCCATAAGAGCAGAAACACGAGTCAGTACTCTCAGCATGGGTTTCCTCCCATTACGACGATCTTGCCGGCTGGCGGGCGATGCAGAGACCTGATCCCGAGCGGGCTCGGCAAGTATATTTCCAGCGTTGGCGGGAGGCAATAGCACGGGGGAGGCAGCGCCTGCGGTTCTGCCCCGCGCGGATGCGCGGCGAGCGCAGCGTTCATGCGAATTGCACTCCAATCGCATTGCCGATTTTGCGGATGTACTCGCGGCCTTCGTCGTATTCCGCGGCGGCCGACAGATGCTCGAGCATAAGCGGCGTATCTCGTCCCAGGCCGGCAAGCCCGCGCAGATAGGCCTTGTAGTCGATCCGGCCCCGGCCCGGAACCACTTCCTGAAAGTGCACACTGTACTCAACGATCCACTTGAGGTCCTTGGCGTGGCAGGAGACGATCCACGGCCCGAGCTTACGGAAGCATTCCTCGATATACGCGGTGTTCTCGTAGAACTTGCGCGGCGAGTTGATGCCGTTGCAGATGTCGAGGTGCACGCCGAATGCCTTGCGGTCGACGGCGCGGATCAGTTCGAGATATGCGTCGGGCGTGTCGGGCAGGTTCCAACCCATCATCTCGATGGTGAAGCGCGTGCGCGCGGGCTTGACGGCGTCGATGACGTGGCGGCAATTCTCGACGGTCGCGTCGAAGAATTCGCGAGAGAGATTCTTCGGGTCGGGCCCGTACCAGGAATCGGGATTGAACGAGCCCGCGATGTCGACGCAGCAGCGCGCACCGACGGCTTCAGCCAGGGCGCACCGCTCCGTCACGTATGCGAGGTTCTGGCGGCGCTTTTCGGCGTCGGGATCGAGCATGTTCTTCCATGCGCCGACCTCGGAGATGCAGACGTTTTGCGCCGCGAAAGCTCTGTCGATGGCGCGCAGCATGTCTGTGTCCTGGACCGTCGCTATCTCCGGGCAGTAGGCCGCGCTGTAGCCGAGCCGCCGGTGTTCGCGGGCCAGCTCGGCCGGGTCTCTCGAATCGAGAAAGATGGGGCCGCCGAGACGGACCGACGCATTCGCGGACGATGAAGCTGGAAGAGCATTGCCGGGAAGCGAGCGCGATGCCGCAGCCGCGGCCGACAGGACGACAAAGGAACGGCGCGTGGTGTTCATGGGACTCCCTAGCTTACACCCGGCCGCCGGGCAAACGCTCGCCGATCTTGATCGCCTCTCGATTCCCGGTTTCGCGCCGCTCGCTAGATGACGATTACCGCAGGCCCGTTGGCGGTCTCCTGCTTCACGGCTTCGAGCGCGCGATTCGCTTCGTCCAATGAGAACGTCTGGATTGCGGGCCGGATATTCAGTTCCGCGGCCAGCGCGAGAAAATCCCGCGCGTCCTGCCGTGTCACGTTGGCCACGCTGCGGATCTGCCTCTCGCCCCACAGCAGCTTGTCGTAGTCGAAGGCGGGAATCCCGTCGAGATGAATGGCGTTAATGGCGACCACGCCGCCTTTGCGCAGGGTGGAGAGCGCGTGCACGACGACCTTCCCGCTGGGCGCGAAGGTGATCGCGCGATCGAGCTCGGTGGGCGGCACGGCATTCTCGTCGCCGACCCACGCAGCGCCGAGCGCCTCGGCAGCGATGCGGTGCGATTCGCCGCGGGTGACGACGTAGACCTCGCCACCCCAGGAGTGCAGCACATGAATCGCCACCGACGCGGAGCTGCCGAAGCCGAAGAGACCGACGCGCTCGCCTGGCTCCACTCCCGCCACGCGCAAGCTGCGAAAGCCGATGATGCCGGCGCACAACAGCGGCGCGGCCTGCAGATCGCCGAGCGTCGCAGGCAGCGGGTGCGCAAAGTCCGCGCGGACCAACGCATACTCGGCATATCCGCCGTCCACCGAATAGCCGGTGAAGAGCGGATGGTCGCAGAGGTTTTCCATCCGGCGGCGGCAGAACCAGCAGTCGCCGTCTACGCCGCCGAGCCACGTGACGCCGACGCGCGCGCCCAACGGCAGCTCCGCCACGGCGCCCTCCACAACCTCGCCGACGATTTGATGGCCGGGAATGATGCGCGGATGAATCGGCTTGAGGTCCTGCTCGACGATGTGCAGATCGGTTCGGCACACGCCGCAGGCAATCACTTTGAGCAGCACGTGCCCGGCCGGGACCTGCGGCTGGGGAACGTCTTCCACCGCGAGCCAGCGGCCGGGCTGCGCCGACTGAGCATCGAAGACGGCGGCCTTCATCGCGATTCCTCCCGCGAAGCGTACTCTGCGTCCCGATCATACAACCGGAGCCTTGGGCGAGATGCACGCCCGGCCGCCAACACACGCAGCAGGCCGGACCGCGATCAGAACCGCGGCACGTCCGCGAGGCATTGCGCCCGGGAATCTTCCTGAATCGGTGGTCCTCGGCCTATTTGCCTTGAGAGACCTGGGGGGTACCGAGCCGGAGGTTAATTTGCTTTCCCGGCGCTTTCGCGGCGACTGCCGGCGCTTTCGGCGCCACCGGTATGGGCTTGGCCGGCTTTGCCGTGGGATCCTTGAAGCCCCCGATGCGGATATCGATATTCCCTTTCATATCCTTGGTGGCTCTCCAGATGCCTTCCGCCCACGATCCGGGAATATTCCACTCGTCGCCTTTCACTTCAATATCGTAAAGATTGTCCGCGCCGAGCTTGTACTTTGCAGTTGCGGTCGGCTGCAGCGTTCCCGACGTAAAGGCCCATTGGTGCCCGATGGCGTTGTAAGCCTTTACCATGGCGAATCCCATGACGCACCCGATCCACGTGCAGTTCTTTATGTCCTTCATCTTGCCGTCCGGGTTGTACTTGGTCCGATGCCACTTGTCGGTCTTGATCCGCCCTTGGCCGATACAGCAGACCAGCGACTCGTGGTGCCCGGAGGCTCCCCATTGCTCCACCGGATCGACGTCGCCATTGTGCGGCAGGCTGAGGTGCTTCTCCATGTGAAGGGCAGGAATCAGGAAGAGCTCGTGCGGGCCCCCGCCCGTCCTTTCACTGATGGTCAGAAGCCCGATCCACGCGCTCCCCGGAGCGCCTTTTTCGAAATCCGACGCCGACGCCGGTTCGACCTTGATCGGTCCTCTGAAGGGTAAATACTCCCTCTCCGGCTTTTTGTAAGAATCGGTAAATCCCTTGCCGATCTCGGGAATAAAGGCGTCTCCCTCCCCGCCCGCCTGTGGAGTGGAGAGAGGGTACACCTCCCAAAGCTGATCCGGCCCCTTCTTCAGGGAGTAGTGCTTGGCAAATTCATCCAGCTCCTTGATGAAGCCCTTGATGTCGGCCACCCGCGCGCCGGCGTGCAGCAGCTTGTCCCATTCGATCGATAGAGCCTGTTGTGCCGCCAGCGACCCAAGCTTTTCATAGGTCGGGCCGACAACTTCGGCCCAGTAGGCCACGATCGCCGTCTGCAGAAGATCGCCCAGGTTCTTCACCTTGTCCTTTGCGTCCAGTCGAGCCCCACCGCGAGCCTGCGCAAGCGGCACGGTCACCATCTGGTTGGTCCTCGGATCGAGCTGCTGCACTGACGCGCCTCGATACACCGCATCCGCAGTTTGCAATTTGTTGTCCAATTCGGTTCTTAGCGCTGAGTACTTCGGCTTCGCCGAGACGAGCCAAGTGGAGAATCTCTTCACGGATTGCTCCTTCAAATTGGGATTGGTGCCTTGGCTGCTGGAGGGAAATGGGAAGCGTAGCCATCAACACAATTACGCGGAAATCCACCCCAAAGTCCACTGAAATCTCGACGACGGTCTTCAAGATATGGATAGGGCCGGAACCGGCGTCCTGTGAGAGCGCCGCTGGCCAGGCCGTTCGATCGGGCTGCCCATTCCCGGATCTTCAGAAGTCGTGATGCTTATCGAGGAACGCAGCGATGGCACGGGACTGCTCGCCGGGGGGTTGCGTCGTTTCGGATGACCCGCCGGTCGCGGCCTCCGTTTTGGCGCGCAGCCTGGCCACGGCCAGCCAGTTGTCTTTGCGCGGGCGCTCGGGCATCCACGGCGGCAGCGGCATCAGCAGGTAGGCGCTGAGCGCCTCGGCGTAGCCCTCGTAGAGCGCGCGCATCTCGCGCAGCCGGTCGTAGGACTGCTCGTCGCGGCAGATGCTCATGCCGCTTTGGCAGAGCTGGTCGTAGAGCTGCTCGTAGCGCTCGCTGGGCAGGCGGTCGGGCGCGTCCTTGACCGGCGCCAGCGAGAAGATCTGCGCGAGGTCAACCAAAGCGTGCCTCGCCATGGCGAAGGTGAGCTGCGCCTGCCGGGCCTCGTGCCCGCGCACGCCGGCGATGAGCAGCGCCGATGCGTCGAGGATCGCCGTCAGCGCGCTAAGCCAGCTCTGGTTGTTGTGCTGCGAGCGGAAGTAGCAGAGCAGCGGATAGGAGATGTGGCTCTCGAGCAGCTCGGCCGACCAGCGTTCCCACTCGATGAGCAGCACGGAGAGCGACTGCTCGGCGCCCTGATAGGAGTGGCGGCGCATCAGCTCGGACGCGGTGGGCGGCGAGCCGGCCCGCGCATCGAGCAGCGAGATGGAGACCTCTCGCCGCGAGAAAGCCGAATACAGCACGGGAAAGTAACCCATGACCGCGGCGAGAAAGCCCAGGCCGGTGCCGGATTCGAGCACGATGAGCACGCGCGCCCACGGCGCGTTGTGCGGCGTCACGTCGCCGATGCCCAGCGTGAAGATGGTGGTGCCGCTCAGATAGAGATCGGACCAGAAGCTTGGGTTCCCGGCGTTGTCAGTGAGCGGGCTGCCCATGGAAGAGAAGATGAGCGCGAAGCCGAAGAGCAACAGGCCCGCCCATACTACCAGCAGGAGGATGAGCGACATCGGGCCGTAGTAGCTCAGCACCGTCTCGCGCTTGCGGGGATGGCGCAGGCGGCGCGCGAAGAAGACCCACGGCTGCCAGGTGAGGAGGTAGAAGATGCGCGTGAGCCGGAAGCGGCCAATGGCGCGGCGCGGCAGGATGATGGTCTGGAACGCGTCGAACAGCACGACAAACAGGCAGGCAACTCCGGCGATGAATGCTGCGATTCGCATCGATCCTCCTTCCTGGTCCTGCGCCGAACCTTTGGTCGCGCCCGAATCCGGCGCCTCGTGATTAGTATCCTATTCGAGAGGGCTCAAGGGTCGCGCGATGGCGGAACTTGGCAAAGCGCTAGTCGTGATTGGGCTGGTGACCGTTGTTGCCGGCGCGGCGCTGTTGCTTGCGGAACGCATCGGCCTGCCGCTGGGCCGGCTGCCGGGAGACTTCGCATACCGCGGCAGGAACGTGCGCGTCTTCTTTCCGCTCGGGACGTCGATCCTGCTCAGCATCCTGCTGTCGGCGATCCTTTACGCGATCTCGCGGTTCAGAAGATAGGCAGGAGCATCGATGCGCCTGTTCGTCGCCCTTCCGCTGCCCGCCGAGACGCGCCAGGCGCTCGTCGCCTGGACGCGCAAGTGCGGCTCGCAGCCCACGCTCCGCTGGACGCCGGAAGAGCAGCTCCACATCACACTGCATTTTCTCGGCGAGGTCGAAGACGTTCGCGTGGGCTTTGTGGCGGCCGCGCTCGACGGCTTGCGCCCGCGGCGGTTCGAAGTGGAATTCGAACGGCTCGAGATACTTGGCCGCGCTGGAGTGCTGGCTGCGGCGGCAAAACTGACTTCGCAGTTCGCCGCACTCGAGATGGAGATCCGCGCGCGCGTTCTCGCATTGGGCGAGAAGCCGGAGTATAGCCGTGAGTTCCGCCCGCACGTCACGCTGGCCCGCGCGCGGCGAGGAGAATCCGTGCCGAAACTCAAATCGTTCCCGCCGCTGCCGAAACTTGGATTTCCGGCGACGTGCATCCGGCTCTACCGGAGTGATCTTCGGCCAGAAGGCGCAGTGCACACGGTTGTGCGGGAGTGGAAGCTCGAATAGGAGTCTCTGCAGCGTTCAGCGCATCGCCGGTTTACAGGAACACCGCATTGTCGATCAGCCGCGTCGCGCCCACCCACGCGGCCACGGCGAACAGCGACCCCGCCTCAGCACTCGCGATGGGCAGCAGCGTCGCCCAATCCACCAGCTCGACGTAGTCGATGCGCACGTCAGGCTCGGCGGCGAGGATGGTGCGCGCCGTATCGATGAGCACATTGGCGCGGCGCTCGCCGGCGGCAAACTGCGCTTCGGCGTTGCGGATGGCGCGGCCGAGCGCCAGCGCCTGCGCGCGTTCCGCAGGACTCAAGTACACGTTGCGCGAGCTGAGAGCCAGGCCGTCGGCATCGCGCACGATGGGGCAAACCACGATCTCCGTGGCCACGCGCAGGTCCGCGGCCAGCCGCCGCAGCACCGCCACCTGCGCCGCGTCCTTCTGGCCGAAGAACGCGCGGTCGGCCTCCGACGCAATCATCAGCTTGGCCACCACCGTGGCCACGCCGCGAAAGTGCCCCGGCCGCGACTGGCCGTCGAGCCGGCCGCTCAGGCCCTCCACTTCAATGAACGTGGCCGAGCCCGTCGGGTACATCTCCTCGACCGACGGCGCGAAGACCACGCTGGCGCCTTCGGCTTTCGCCAGCGCGCAGTCCGCGTCAAAGGCCCGCGGATAGCGTGCGTAGTCCTCGCTGGGCCCGAACTGCGTGGGATTGACGAAGATGCTGACGGCGGTGAATCCCACCGACTCGCACGAGGCGCGGATGAGCGAGGCGTGCCCGGCGTGCAGCGCGCCCATCGTCGGAACGAGCCCAATCGTATTTCCGCTGTCATTGCGCTCATCGCGGGACCACTCGCGCAGCTCGGCGCAGGTGCGAAGGATTTCCATCAGCCTTGACCGATCTTCTCCGGGTCAGAGCCAGGAAGAAGGCCCCAGTCGGGCAGCGCGTCGCGGTTTACGACCGCATCGGCGTCGTCGAAGACTTCAGACTCGCCGCGGAGGGTTCGCCGCGTGGACAACGGCAGATGATAGCTCTCTTCGTCGGCCGGGAACGAGTGATGCTCCACGTCTTCGCGATAGTGCTCGATGGCGGTGCGGATCAACGCGGCCGCATCGCCGTAGCGGCGCACAAATTTGGCCGGCGGCGCAAAGGTGAGGTTCACGAGATCGTGGAAGACAAGGATCTGCCCGTCGCAGTCCGGCCCCGCGCCAATTCCGATCGTCGGAATCGGCAGCTCCGCGGTAATGGCCGCGGCCACTTCGCGTGGCACGCCTTCGAGGACGATTGCGCCCGCGCCTGCCGCGGCCAGCGCTCTCGCGTCGGCATTGAGGCGCGCGACTTCCTCTGCGGTGCGCGCCTGCACGCGATAGCCGCCCATGCGGTGCACGCTCTGCGGTGTGAGCCCGAGATGACCGACGACGGGGATTTGCGCGTCGGCCAGCGCCCGCGCCAGTTCCACGCGCCGGCCTTCGATCTTGACCGCCTCGGCGCCGGCTTCCTTCACAAACCGGATGGCGTTGGCCACGCCCTCGGCCACCGTGCCGTGATAGCTGCCGAAGGGCATGTCGGCGACGACCAGCGCGCGGCGAACGGCGCGGCGAACGGCGCGCGTGTGGTGCAGCATCTCGTCCACCGTGACGGCCAGCGTGTTTTCGTGGCCCAGGACCACCATGGCCAGCGAATCGCCGACCAGCAGCAGGTCGATACCGGCCTCGTCGACGAGCCGCGCGGTGGCATAGTCGTATGCCGTGAGCGCGGAGATGGGCTTGCCCTGGCGCTTCATTTCGGCAAGCGCGGGCATTGTCACCTTGGTCAGGGCAGCGGGATTAGGCGAGGATTCTGCGCCGGGGAAGTTGGTAAGGCTCATGCTGTCTCCAGTGCCGCTCCGGGAATTCAGGATGCAGCCCGAACGAGTTGAGTATACGCCTGGACGGGGAATCGGGACCAGGGACGGAGGGACGAAGCAACGAACGGACCGGCTCTCAGCTGTTGACATTCCTTTGCCCGGCGGCGCGAAGCCGCGTGGCCCTGGCACCCGGTACTGATCCCCGATCTCCGATCTTCAAGACCCGCTTGAGACCCGCTTGTCGATTACGCCACCCGAGGCACACACTGATAAGAGTCAATGCGCTCCGATCCATCTTCGTGGCTCTATACCGCTGCCGGCGCCGCGGCCGGGCTGGGCCTGGTGTGGGGCGGGTTCGAATATGCGTCGAAATGGCCTGGCTCGCGCATCTTTGGCGAAGCCCTGACTGCGCCGCGCCGGCCGGGAGAGCTGGCGCTCACCTTCGACGACGGTCCCAACCCCGTGTGGACGCCGCGCCTGCTCGACATCCTCGCCGGCCACGACGTGCGCGCGACGTTCTTCATGGTGGGCAAGTTCGCCGAGGCTGAGCCCGCTCTGGCGCGGCGCATCGCCGCTGCCGGCCACCTCATCGGCAACCATTCCTGGTCCCACGCGAACCTTGCGTTAACCGCCGGCGCGAAGATTTACGAAGAGCTGAAGCGGACCAGCGGCACAATCGAGCAGATCCTCGGGAAGCCGGTGCGGTTCTTCCGCCCGCCGTATGGTGCGCGCCGGCCCAAAGTCTTTCACGTCGCGCGCTCGCTCGGCCTCGTTCCCGTTCTCTGGAACGCGATGACCAACGACTGGGCAGAGCCCTCGGCCGACCGCATCGCAGAGAACCTCTCGCGCAGGATCGACCGGCTCGGCGGCCGCGGCCACGCCGTCAACATCGTGCTCCACGACGGCGGCCACCGCGCGCTGGGCGCGAATCGCGAGCCCAGCGTCAACGCAGCCTGGCAACTCGTTGCGAAGTACAAGCCAACCCACAGGTTTGTCAGTCTCGATGCGTGGATGGCGTAGCCGGTCAGCGCGTCAATCCAGCCAGCGCGAGCGCTTGAATGGTGAAACTGTCCTGGATCTCCGCAGCGTCGATTGCCGCCCAGATCCGTTGCGGACTCAGGCAACGATGCGTGGCGATCGCCTCGCTCGTTTCCGGCGCAGCCTCCAGGAGACTATGAACCTGCACGGAATAGAAGCTCACGCACGAGTCCCCGGCTGCGGAATCGATCTGCGCATTTTGAATGCGCGAAGAACCGCGGGGAGAGACGATGCGAAGCGGCACAACCAACGTGGCTGCGCGGCTCATCCCGTCGAGACAGCCTGAAGCGCCCCTCTCGCCGCCTTGACCGTCGCCTCGACTTCCGCGTCGCCATGCGCGGTTGACAGGAACGCTGCTTCAAACTGCGAGGGCGGCAGCCAAACTCCCGCGTCCATCATGGAACGGTGGAAGCGACCGAACGCCGTCGTGTTGGACTTCGCGGCATCGTCGTAGTTCGTCACTGGCCCTGAGGTAAAGAACCACGTCCACATCGCGCCCACGCGGTTGAGCGTGAGCGGCAAGCCGGCGCGGACGGCCTCAGCGGCTACGCCCTCGGCCACGGCCTTCGACGTCGACTCGAGCCTCTTGTAGACCTCCGCCGCATGCTGCTGCAGATAGCCAACCGTCGCAATCCCCGCAGCCATGGCCAGCGGATTGCCGCTCAGCGTTCCGGCCTGGTAGACCGGCCCCAGGGGCGCGAGCAGGTCCATGATCTCGCGCTTCCCGCCGAAGACACCGACCGGCAGGCCTCCGCCGACAATCTTGCCCAGCGTGACGAGGTCCGGATCGAGCCCATACAACTCGCACGCGCCGCCCAGCGCCACGCGGAAGCCGGTCATCACTTCGTCGACGATCATCAAGGCGCCTTGGTGCGAAGTGAGCGCGCGAAGCCCGGCGAGGTAGCCGTTGGCCGGCGGAATACACCCCGCGTTGCCGACCACCGGCTCGAGAATCACCGCGGCAATCTCGCCCGGATGCGCGGCAAACGCAGCTTCCACCGCTCCCAGATTGTTGAATGGCAGCGCGAGCGTGAGGTGCGCGATCTCCTCGGGCACGCCGGCCGAGCCGGGAATGCCGAACGTGGCGACTCCGGAGCCGGCCTTCACCAGCAGCCCATCGGCGTGGCCGTGATAGCAGCCCTCGAATTTGATGACGATGTTGCGTCCGGTGGCGGCGCGAGCGAGGCGGATGGCCGACATCGTGGCTTCAGTGCCCGAGCTGACGAAGCGGATCTTCTCGATGGCCGGAAAGCAGGCGATCACGCGCTCGGCGAGATCGGCCTCAGCCGCCGTCGAGGCGCCAAAGCTGGCCGAGCTGCGCGCGGCGCGCGCGATGGCCTCGACCACCGGCGGAAAGGCGTGGCCCAGGATCATCGGACCCCAGGAGCCGAAATAATCGATCAGGCGCCGGCCGTCGGCGTCGATGATGTACGCGCCCTCGGCACGCTCCACAAACGGCGGCGCGCCGCCCACCGCCTTGAAGGCGCGGACGGGCGAGTTGACTCCGCCGGGAAAGTAGCGCTGCGCGCGCTCATGAAGGGCTTGCGATTTTGCGCCGGACATACGGTGATGATAAATCGCCGCCGGCTCCGGGCCCGAACGCCGTCCGCCGTCAAAAGACGCGATATCGAATCCCCGTGCTCAAGCCCCAAGAAGATGTGCTGCCGAAGGTGAACTGCGGCCAGATCTGGTACTCGGCATCGATCAGCCGCACGCGCATCCGGTTGCTGAGGCGATAGTCGAGCCCTCCGCCGGGCGCGAACACCAGGTAGTTGCCCTTGGCGTAGTTGTAGGCGAAGTTGAACTGCGTGAAGCCCACCATGCCCTTGGCGTAGGGATAGAGGCGTGTGCCGAAGCCGGGGAGCGAGTAGCGCGCGCCCACCAGCCAGGTGGTGTTGTGTACGCTGTTGTGCTGGGGAACGACGAGCCAGCGCGCCTCGCCCTCGACGCCCAGGCGGTGCCGCGTGTCGATGTCGACGAAGACGGCCGGGCCGGCGATCTTGTGCTGTCCGTAGTCGATGTTGTAGCCGGAAAGCGTGCCGCCGGCGGCGATCGAGTATCCGTTCTCGAAGGCCGACGGCATGGTCTGCGCGCGAGCCGCAGCCGGCCAGGCAAGCCAGAGAGCCCCCAGCGCCAGGGCAATCGGCGCGATGCCGGCGATCCGGGTCAGGTTGAGCCGCAAGGTAGGGATTCCGCTCTTCGTTCTCTTCATCATTCTCCTGAATGCTCGTCTAGAGATGGTTCAAGGCCCGGTCCTGCTGGAGGACGCGTTCATTTCGGCCCGAAGCGAAGCACCGCCCGCCCGGATACCGAAGACAACCTGGAATGAAGGAAGCCGCTTTGCATACCGTCCCATGTTCTTCTCGAAACGGAATCAGCGCACCGGCCGGGAAGACCTCTCTTGCGGCGGCGCCTGCCCGAACCACGCTTGAATGCCTCCGGCTCGGGCCGAGAGACGGGCAACGAAGGCCGCAGAAAACCACGGCGGATGCGCAGTCTCCGACGTGAAGGAAGGAGGAATGCGCCAGGGAAGTACGGCTGGAAACTTGTCACGATTATAGGGCAGGCCCGATGGAAAGTCTTTCGCTTTCATCTAGTTAAGGAATCGACTAGGTTACCAAAGTGACGGCGGGCCGGACTGGCCGAGGGGATGGGGCCGGGAAGATCCGAACGGGAGCGGAGCTGAAAGCGCAGAAGGCCCTCAAAAAAGGAATCGGGCGGCAGCTCAGCGAGAAGAGCCGCCACCCGAAAATCACTGCTTGAAAAGCCAGTTGGAGACCATTTCAGGAGACGAACACAGGCTACCGGCTGCGAACCGCGCTGTCTTGGGCCATTCGGCGGGGACCCGGCTCCATCGTTGGGTGGAGTTTGGGTTCACTGTGCGGGTCCGGGCAAGTTCGATCCCTGTGCAAGCGGCCAGCCGTGAATTAGTGTTGAAACGAGCAGGTTTATGCTGGGCGGATCTGGTTTGAGGCGAGGTCCGTCCGCTCTCATGCCCTCAATCCACTCCAACTCGAATCCTCCTTCAAAACAGCGAGGCCGGTGCCTTCCGGAGACGTGCGCAACCGGCGGGCGTTGCGCGTTGCTGGTGTTTGCGCTTTGCGCCGGGTTTCCGGCATCCGCGCTGGAGCCGACGACGGGGCTGGCCAACTTCAGCCGTCAGTCGTGGGTCATGGAGAACGGCCTTCCGCAGAATACGGTGCAGGCGCTGGCGCAGACGAAGGATGGATTTGTGTGGCTGGGCACGGAAGTTGGCCTCGTCCGCTTCGACGGCAACAGCTTCGCGGTATTCGACAAGTCTTCGAAGCCGGCGCTGCCAGGAAACGATATTCGCTGCTTGCTGGCGACGGATGACGGCTCGCTGTGGATCGGCACCGGGGACGGCTTGGCGCGAATCCAGAAAGACGCTGTCACCACTTGGACAACCGTCAACGGCCTGCCCGGAAACTCGATTCATTCCCTCGAGCGGGGAAAGCACGGAGGGGTCGTCGTTTCCACTGAGAACGGTGCAGTCGGCGTCGAAGGGACCAACGTTGAGCCCGTCCTGTATGACAAGCTGCAGGGTCCGGCACTTGCTTACGATCTGCGATTGGCCAACGGAATTCATGTGCTCGTGAACAAAAGCACAGTCACCGCAGAACCGATACGGGGCGGACGAGAACTGTTGTGGAGAGTCGGAAGAGAGATCCCCGGGACTCGCATCCAGACGGTCCGCGCCGACCGCGAAGGCACCCTCTGGATCGGCACCAATGCCGGCCTCGCGCGTTGGACTCCCGGCGAGCCCGGCGGCAAACTGCAATTTCTCCCCGTAACCGATCCGTTGGCCCACGCCTCCATCCTCGCTTTGATGGAAGACCGCGAGGGCAACCTCTGGGCGGGTACCGAGGCCGACGGCCTGCACATCCTGCGCGATCAGCGATTCAAGACCTGGGGCGCGCGGGAAGGCCTCTCGTCGGACGCGACCAGCACGGTGGTTGAAGATGCCGCAGGCAAGCTGTGGATCGGCACCAACGGCGGCGCGCTCAACGTCCTTCGCCGGAGCGGGGCCAAGCCTGGCGAGGTCTCGATCTCGGCGGTGCGCGACGCACTGCTGAGCGACGTGATTCTTTCGCTGGCTGCCGCACCCAACGGCGATCTGTGGGCCGGCACACCGGACGGGCTCAATCGCATCCGCGGCAGCGCCGTCGACTCGTTCACCTCCGCCGACGGCCTGCCCGACGACTTCATCCGCTCGCTGCTGGTGGATTCGGATGGTTCGCTCTGGATCGGCACCCGCCGCGGGCTCGCGCACTGGACATTCCAGTCCGGCCGGCGCGATCCGTCGAAGATGGAGACCTTCACCCGCGGCAACGGCCTGGGCAGCGACCTGGTCGGCGCCATGGCGCGCGACACTGCCGGCGATCTCTGGATCGCAACCTTTGCCGGACTGTCGCGCCTTGCGCACGGCGGGATCAGGAATTACACGACGGCCGACGGTCTTTCAAGTAACGTGATCACGGCGCTGCTGCCGCGCGGCATGGGCACGCTGCTGATCGGCACGCAGGACCACGGCTGGAACCTCTGGGATGGGCGGAAATTCTCGCGGCCGACCAGCGGCGACATGGCAGGGAGCGCCATTCACGCCATCCTCGACGATGAGGCCGGGCATCTGTGGTTTGCCACCGGCAACGGCATTGCGCGCTGCGACTGCAATGAAACCAGCCGCGGCATGACCGACGCGAGCTGCTCGCATTGGATCGAGTTCGGCTCGGCGGACGGCCTGCGCAGCCGCGAGACCGCGACCAACAGCCACCCCTCGGCGTGGCGGTCGAGCGATGGGCTGCTGTGGTTTGCGACGCCGAAGGGACTGGTCGAGATCGATCGTTCGCACTTTCCGGTGAACAGCCTGCCGCCACCCGTAGCCATCGAACGCTTCGCAGTCGACGACGCCGACAATCCGCCCGGCACGCGCATCGCGGGGAACCTGCTCAAAATCGCCGCCGGCCATGTGCACTTTCAGTTCGACTACGCAGGCCTGAGCTTTGTGGCGCCGCAAAAGGTTCGTTACCGCTTCATGCTGGAGGGTTTCGACCACCACTGGACCGAGGCCGGTGCGCGGCGAGCGGCGTATTACACCAACATTCCGCCGGGCAAGTATACGTTCCGCGTGCAAGCCGCGAACAACGACGGCGTATGGAACACCGACGGCGCGTCGCTCGAGTTCGAATTGCGCCCTCGCTTCTATCAAACCGTCTGGTTCTACGCGCTCGTTGTTGCCGCCACGGCGCTTCTTGTGCTGTTTGCCTTCCGGCAGCGGCTGGTGCGGGCTGAGCGGGAGTTCACGGCCGTGCTGGGCGAGCGCAACCGCATTGCGCGCGAAATACACGACACGCTGGCACAAGGCTACGTGGGCATCTCGGTACAGCTCGAAGTGCTTGCCGAGCTGCTGCGCCTGAAGAAACTGGACGCGGCCGACAAGCAGCTCGACACGACGCGCAGCTACGTCCGCGAGGGCCTCGCCGACGCGCGGCAGTCGATCTGGGCGCTGCGTTCGCAGGACTCGGGCGAGAAGACGCTGCCGGTGCGCATGCGGCGGCTGGTTGAGGCATCGGGCAGAAACGGCCTGGAGGCGAAGTTCAGCCTCTTCGGCGCGTACCGGCCCTTGCCGCCGGGGACGGAACGCGAATTCCTGCGCGTGGCCCAGGAAGCCATCCATAATGTGAACAAACATGCCGGAGCGAAGGTGATGACGGTTCGCCTGGAATACGGACCTGGCGAAGTCGCTCTGGAAGTAAGCGACGACGGGCGAGGCTTTGAGGCCGGCGAGAAACCCGAGTCACCCGCGGGACACTTCGGGTTGACCGGAATGCTGGAGCGTGCGGCGGCGATCGGCGGAACGCTCGAAGTGGCCAGCGAGCCCGGAGCCGGCACCACGGTGCGACTGAATGCGCCGGCACCGCGCGGCGAACGGGGAAAAGAGGAGAGCCTTTGACTGCGAATCCGACAACCGCGCCCATCCGCGTGATGGTCGTCGAGGACCACCACGTGGTGCGCCAGGGACTGGTGGCGCTGCTGAACGTGTCTGAAGGCATCGAAGTGGTGGCCGAGGCGGCCGACGGCGTGGAGGCGATCGCGCAGTTCCGCAAACATCAGCCGGCAGTCACACTGGTTGACCTGCGCCTGCCGCGGCTGGGCGGCGTCGACGTGATCCAGCGCGTGCGCATGGAGTCGCCGCAAGCCCGCTTCATCGTGCTGACGACCTACGACGGCGACGAAGACATCTTTCGCGCATTGCAGGCCGGAGCCCGCGCCTATCTGCTCAAGGGCATGACTTCGGAGGACCTTATTGCGACGATCCACGCGGTTCACGCGGGCAAATCGCACATTCCGCCGGCCATTGCCGAAAAGCTGGCCGAGCGCATGGGCACCGAGGAGTTGACGCCGCGCGAGTTCGACGTGCTGGAACAGATCGTCCACGGCAAGAGCAACAAGGAGATCGCCAGCGAGCTCGAGATCTCCGAGGCCACCGTGAAGACCCACATCAACAGCCTGCTGGGCAAGCTCGGCGTGACCGACCGGACGCAGGCCGCAACCGCCGCCATTCAGCGCGGCATTGTTCCGCTGGAATCGCTGAAGAAACCGAAACTCTTATGAAGAGAATCCTCATTCCGTCCGCTCTTTTCGCGCTTTCGATGCTGGTATTCGTCGCGCCCGCGCCGGCGCAGAAGTCCACGTGGCGGCAGGCCACCGACGGCGAGCTCGCCTCGCTGCTGCCCGCGCGGGCGCCGGTCGAGAAGGAACACATCGAGACCGAGATGCGCGCAGCATCGGGCATCGTGAACGGCAAGGGCCACTTCATTGCCGGCGTGGTGCTGATTACGGCGGGTTACTCGGCCGAGGGCAAGTATTCGCATTTTCTGGTGGTGCAGGCGCCGGTGAAGATCGGCGGCGTCGCGCTCAGACCGGGCGAGTACGTCTTTGGCTACACGCACGACCTGGGCTCCACGCACGATGAGGATAAGCTCAACGTACACTTCAACGATGCGGCGACGGGAGCACTGGTGGGGACGGCCGAGGCCCACCTCATTCAGGGTTCGAGCCGCGTCTACAGCCTGCGCATCTGGCCGCCGGGAACGAAGTCTGTCATCCAGATCGGCCGCTTCGGCATTCCCTACGAACCGGGGGAAGAGTAGACGCGAAACGGGTCATCCAGGCCGGGAGTTCCGGGCCGGCGCAGGGCTTGACGCTGGCCGCCTGCCGCGCGCATCTGTACGCTAGAGCTATGAGCGTACTCGACGAACGACGCGCCGACCTCGAGCGGCATGAATTCATGATGGGGCCGGAGCGGGGCCGGCTTGCCGTGGCCCTCGACCTGCTGACCGATTCGCTGATCCTTGTGGGCCAGCACGGCGTCTACTGCGCGTCGTCGCGCAACCCGTCCAAGCCGGCGCTGGACCTGCAGGCCGTTCTTGAGGGCATGGAAGGCGCGAAGACATTGATCCAGTCGGTGATGGAAGAGCTGCGGGCCAAGCGCGAAGCCGAACGCGGCGGCTGACGGCTCGCCGAAAGTGCGAAATGCGCTATGCTGGTAGTGCGCGCCCGTAGCTCAGCTGGATAGAGCGAATGCCTCCGGAGCATTAGGTCGGGAGTTCGAATCTCTCCGGGCGCACCATTTCCCCGCTTCACTCCTCACACTAGCCCAGGCCTCAATTTCGTTCACGACTTTCGTCCCGGGGAAAATCCTGGAAAGGCGCCGGCCGCCCGCGGGCATCAAGGCCCCAATTTATCGGAGAAATCTCGCTACCGCTGGGCTGAAGGGAGGGATACAGCTCACGACGAGTGACATTTTGTACAGCAAAATGAGAGAAGGCCCGCATTTACGTAGAATATACGGACTATATGGAAAGACGGGGAAGCCGTCTAAACCCTGCCGTTTCTGATATTTGATTGATTTGATGGGAGATGCTTAGAGATACTGGTGCCGAAGAAGGGACTCGAACCCCCACACCCTTGCGAGTACATGGACCTGAACCATGCGCGTCTGCCAATTCCGCCACTTCGGCACGAGATGTAGGTCGGGCACGGATGGCCTGACCGGCAGCATCTTCGAGTCTCGCAAATGCCGCGCACGGTGTCAAATGCCGAGGCCGTGCGGTCTTTTGACACGCCTCCCGCGAGTTGGTAGCCTTCAAAAAGGGCGCATCCGGATCGCCCCAGGGTTCATTCCCGCCTTTCCAGGGTCCCCGTCGTCTAGCCCGGCCTAGGACACCGCCCTTTCACGGCGATAACACGGGTTCAAATCCCGTCGGGGACGCCAATAGTACGCTTTCGCTGGAAATTGACTCAAGCACGTTGAAAAGGCAAGAGTTAGAGTGGTTCAAAAATCCTGCACTCATTGAATAGTTCAGACCGCCACTGAACAGCAGATTTTGAACCCGCTGGCGTTGGTCCGGGCTGGCAATCTCCCATACTTGGGACATGTCCATTACCAGCGCAGTTCCGAAAGCCGCAGCATGGAATACCATCGCGGTACTGTGATCGGCTGGCGTTTTGAGCTGCCCCCTTCGGTTAGTCCGCGTAAGTGAGA
>Ga0335069_10000477_pt1 | contig 67529 bp, 54 predicted proteins | sample Lox_Sample_11_FD_206714 | JGI IMG/M metagenome (GOLD analysis project Ga0335069, IMG submission 206714) | Soil microbial communities from Loxahatchee National Wildlife Refuge, Florida, United States - Lox_Sample_1.1 | ecosystem: Environmental > Terrestrial > Soil > Wetlands | place: USA...
CCCAGCAGCCGAGCAGCAACACCGTGAGCCGCGACACGATCAGCACGCGCTTGTGAGAGGCGTCCGGCGCGATGTAGCGCACAAACACGTCGTTGATCAGATTTGTCGCCGGTGAGAAAAGATAGTTCGAGGCCGTCGAGATCACCTTGGCAAACACGGCTCCCAGCAGCAACGCGCCCATCAGCGGCGGCAGCGCGTGCCGCGCCGTGTAAGGGATGATCTCGCGCGGGTGCGCGGCTACCTCTCCGCTTGGATAGAGCGCGCGGCCGAAGACGGCGATGGCCACGATCAGCGTCTCCAGAATCAGCGTGCCGATGATCCATCCGACGACCGAAGTCCGCGCGTCGCGCTCGGTCTTTGCCGAGAAGAACTTCTGATACATCACCTGGTTGCCCAGCATCAGCAACATGGTGGGGACCAGGAATTCCAGCCCGCGAACGATACCCGCTCCCACGCCGGCATCCAAACCGTGCGCGTCCAGCCGGTAGTTGCCCAGCGGTTCGAAGTACGTAGCCGGCAGCGCCGCATGCAGCCCAGCCCACCCTCCGGCCTGCATATAGAGATAGGGAACGGCAACAACGCAGATGCAGGTGACCAGTGATCCGATCGCCACATCCATGTATGCGACCGAAGACATGCCGGCCAGCGCCGTCGTCACAATCACAAACGCCGCAATGATGTAGGTGCCGAACTCCGCGGTCACTGCGTTCGGAAAGATCAGGTGCAGCACGTCGCCGCCGCCCTTAAACTGGTAGCTCGTGATGCCGACGTAAGCAAAGAGAATCGCGATCGTGCCCAAAACGCGCGCTGTCTGGTTGTAGCGCGCCTCGAGCAAGTCGGGCAGCGTGAACTGGGCGAACTTCCGTGCCCGCGGCGCGATAAAGTAGACCAGCAGCAGGCCAAGCCATCCGCCGGCCGGCTGCCACAACGCGGCAAAACCGTTCTTGTAGGCGTTCTCCGCACCGGCGAACAGCGAGCCCGCGCCGATCCACGACGTCAGCAGGGTGAGCACCAGCACCACGGCAGGCAGTGACCGGCCTGCCACCAGGTAGTCTGCCTTGGTCTTCACCTTGGCCATGCGGCTCAGGGCAACCGCGAGGAGCGCCACCACGATGATGGCCAGCACGACGACATAGGTGTTCTCAAGGGACATCGATCCCGGGCTCCTCTGCACGGCAGGTTTCATCGAGTGTATCGAATCGGCTTTCGCGCCGGGTAGTCTGGCCGCTTCGAATTGCGGATGGGCAGCAACCGCACCACGCGCCTCGATTGGGACACCCGGCACAGCCTTCAAGCCCGCCAAGTCCGCTTTCAACGAATCCACAGCGGCGCAATCCCGCGCAATTGACCCTTGACATGGGGCGTTGCTACACTAGGAATGCGGGGTGGAGCAGCCCGGTAGCTCGTTGGGCTCATAACCCAAAGGTCGCAGGTTCAAATCCTGCCCCCGCAACCAATTAGCCGATTGGCCAACCCCAGATCACCCCAAAATAACAGCGGTCGCCGAATTCGCCGGGGGTTCTCGTGCGGTTGCAAGGTTCTTCCCTTCATGGCTATGCGTTCCTCAGCGCCATCCTGACCACCTTGCTGTTGGCCTCACGTTTGGCCATCATCAGGGCGTTTCCATGCACGTTCATCGTGGTCGAGATTTGGGCGTGCCGCATCCGCTTCTGCCGCACCCTTATCGGCGCCCCGGTGTCGCCCAGCCACGAACGATAGGTAGGTCGCAAGGCATGCCATCCAGTGCCGCCGCACTTCCCTGCTGCTTCCCGGCGCTCTCCATGGATGGGCAGGCGTTTGCCATTCGGCGCCTGACTATCCCGCTCACACCAGATGCCCACGCCCGCCCCGCGGTTTGAACACTGCACCAGGCACCATCCCGCAGGCGCCGGCGGCGATCAACCGAATTCCCGGGGAGCGGATTTCAGTCGTGGTGCCAAGCCAGGACCAGCATGAGAACAAAAATGAGAAGCGGAATCAGCGCGAGAGCCGAATAGACCAGAATCCTGCGCGGCGAGATGGTCTTTCGCCCTCTTCGCTGAGTGAGCTCAATCCGGTCCGCTACGCCGATCTTGTCCAGGTCCCCGAGATCGCGCGCGAAAGCGCTCGCCGACGGATAGCGGTTCTTCGGTTCGCGTTCGAGGGCGCGGTAGAGAACCTCCTGGAGCTGCGGACTGATGCTTGGCTCGGCGACACGGGGCGGAAGCGGATGATTGACGAGACGGTCGTTCATAATCGCGAGTGGAGAAGGGCCAGAGAAGGGCGTCTGGCCGGTGAGCATCTCGTAGAACATCACACCGAGAGAATAGATATCCGAGCGGGCATCGCCGCGCTTGCCTTTCACCTGCTCCGGCGAAATGTAATCGGGGGTACCCAGCGCCTGCGTGTATCCGGTGTAGGTCAGCCGCTTGGCGCCTTCCAATGAGGCAATGCCGAAGTCAAGCAGCTTGATGCGGTCCTCGTCATCGACCATGATGTTTTCCGGTTTCAGGTCGCGATGGACAATGCCACGATTGTGAATGTAATCCAATGCTGCCAGGATTCCGAGCACGATCTTTATCGCGCGATCCGGCGGCAGTTTCCCCTGCTCGGACAGGATCTGCCGCAAGAGCTGGCCTTCGCACCACTCCATGGCGATGTAGAGCCGCGAACGATGATCGTCCTGGTAGATCTTCATCAGGTTGGGATGATCGAATGCGGTGCCGATCTCCTCTTCGCGCTTGAACCGGTCGAAGCGGACCGGATCCTGTGCGATGTCGGGATGCGGGATCTTGATGGCGACCGGGCGGCCATCGCGCAAGTCGGTCGCGCGGAAGATGGAAGCCATTCCACTCTCCGCGACCGCTTTGTCAATCCTGTAATGGTCCAGTTGCTGGCCAGGTTCAATGTCGGCGAGGGGCTTCATCAAGACGTGCTCTCCGTTCTTCTGGTCGCCTGGTGGCTGATGTTTGGCTGGCACTTGCTGACGCCCGCATGAAGCCGCCGACTATTCATCGACGTGTACGACGAACTCGGGGTAAGCGCCGCCGCCCAATTCATGCAAATCCATGCCCAGCCGCTCGGCGCGATCTTCCACGCGTTGACGGTCCAATCGATTGAGAAGCAGATTCAACCCGTATGTCATCGGCAGTATCAGTCCAATGAGTGTAGATACTCCCACCACCTGGGCGAGCAGTTGTCCGGAGTTGGCCTGGGATCCGAATCCAATTGCGCCGGGGCCATTCGCAATCTGTGGCACCATCCCCACGGCCAGCAACCCCCAGAGTCCCGCGACCGCATGCACGGAAACTGCACCACCGGGATCGTCAACGGTCAACAGCGCTTCAAATACTTCGACCGAAATCGTAACCAACAATCCCGCCACGAGCCCTACCAGTATTGCCACAAGCGGGGCGACAAAGCAACTGATCGCGCTGGAGGCCACTAATCCGCCAATCCATCCGTTCGCGCACAACGAGGCATCCGGTTTGCCAAAGCGGATTCGCGTTGCCAGAATCGAAACCAGGAAAGAGGCGAAGCCCGAAAGCACGGTGTTCACTGCAACCAGGGGAATACGCGCCAGCGACACCCCGGCAAAGAGGATTGCGCCAGTCGAGTTCAGCGCGATCCAACCCGGCAAAACTAAAACGCAGCCGAACAGGACGAAGACAACGTTGTGCGCCGGCAGCGCAGCGGAGTTTCCGTCGGCCGGATACTTTCCATGGCGAGGCCCCAGCGTCCAGGCGATCGCCAGCGCGGAGAGACCGCCAACGACCTGCACGACGCCCGCTCCTCCGGGATCGACAAAGCCATGGCCCAGGCCGAAGTTCGTTCCGAGCTGGGCGAGCCAACCATCCGCCCAGACCCAGTGTGCGAAGAGCGGATAGATCCAGGCCGAAAGCAGCGCTGAAGAGAAGCAGACAGACCGCAAGCGCCAACGATCGGCCCCGGTGCTAACAGGAATCAGCGCCGCGATTCCGGCGGTGAATGTCTGCAAAGCCAAAACAAGCGCCGGCGCACCGCTGCTAAAGAGAAAGCCCCATAAGGACAGGGGTTCCATGGCGAGCCAATTCCAGGCCTTCCCGCCTAAATGGAAGACCATGGAATGCCCGCCTGTGCTGCCTCCCCATGAATAGCCGACGAGGCAATAGAGCAGGCCCGCCACCGCCATGGCCGCCAGTGACGACAGAATGGCATTGGCAGCGCCGCGTACTCGACCGAAACCGCAATTGATGAGCGACATGCCGGCAGGCACAAGCGGGACCACCACGATGAGGACGGCACAGAAAGGAAGAATCGTAGCGTCAGCTTCCATGAAGATGCTACCCACCGAGATCTCTTGGCGATTTCGATCCACTGAAGGCAATCACCAACCCGCCCGCCTGAATGAATAAACCCACAAGAACGAATGTCAATCGGAGGGTGGGCGAAGGAAACAGCACGAGTGCGGAGATAACGATCAACCATCCCGCGGGCAAGAGCAGCAAACCGGCGAGTTTCATCCGCAATCCCCCACAGTGGCTATGGCAACCGATTGCCCCGGTGCGCGCATGCCCGCGAGGAGGAAAGATCCATCTCCCACAGCCCGAATGGCTGGAACAGCGCGCGTCGACAGACCCCGGAATCGGTGCGTGGACCTGGAAGGCGCTCAGGTTTCGCCGGCATCCAAAGAACATTTCATCCATAGAGCGCCGGCCCTCGCGACCTGCGGCATACCGCCTTCGTTGGCTGCCTTGCCGAGTGCATCCGACCAAGCAGCCAGAATTGGCAAACTGGCGATCGCGACGGAACGCCGCACCTGTCACCTCCCCTGCTTGATCTAGAACTGATTCCAGAGGAACTGATTATAAACCTCGTGATGAAACTGGATCTCCGCAGGCTTGACGAAAGTTCCCAGCAGGCGGGAGCAGCGGTCCGCGGAAGCCTGCTTCAAGTCTGCGTAGCGGGACTTAACATCGTCGCCGAGCAATTCGGTGGTCCACGACGAATCACGGAAGCATTCGATCGCCGTATAGATGTTGTCAGGAAGATACCGCTCGGCCTGGCGCAAGTTATCCAGCTCGGCAGTTTCCCCCTCCAATCCCGACCTGAAGATCGAGTACATGACCAGGTATGGATTCGCATCGGGCGCAACCGAACGCACCTCGACGCGCATGCTTTTTTCATTGCCGATCGGAATACGGATCATTGAGCCGCGATCCACGGCAGATGCCTTGATCTGATTGGGCGCCTCGAAATGGGGATCGAGCCGGCGATAGGAATTCACGCTCGAATTCAGCAAAAGGCAGATATCGTTGCCGTGTGTGAGAATGCGATCAACAAACTCCCAGCCCATTGTCGAAAGCATTTCGGTGCCTTTCGGGTCCCAGAACAGATTCTTGCCATCTTGGCTGACGGACAGGTTCGTGTGCATTCCGCTTCCATTGACCCCGACGACCGGCTTGGGAAGGAAGGACGCGGTCATGCCTAGATCCGTTGCCACTTGACGACAGATAAGCTTGTAGAGCTGGATTTGATCGGCGGCAGCCACGACTTCGCCATAGCTGTAATTGATCTCGAACTGAGAAGGAGCGACCTCAGGATGGTCTTTCTCGTTTTCAAAGCCCATGGCCCTCTGCACTTCCGCTGTCAAATCAATGAACTTCCGCAGCGGATCGCCCGGCAGGGAATGGTAGTACCCTCCTGTATTCACATACTCGAACTTGCCAGTCGACGAAAAGTGCCTCTCCGCATCTTTGCCTGCGAAGAGGAACCCTTCAATCTCGTTCGCGGCATTCAATGTGAACCCCTTTTGCGCATGCAACCCGTCGGCGTATGCCTTTAACGCTCCTCGCATGTCGGCGGAGTAAGGTGTGCCCTGCCTGTCGATGACTTCGCCGAAGACGAGGACCTTTCCCGCGCCGAAGATGTCTGCAGGTGCCCAGTAAAAGGCGCTCCAATCAATTCCCAGGCGCAAATCGCTCTCGCGTTGCGCAGTAAATCCGCGGATGGACGAGCCGTCAAAGGTGAGGTTGTCGTAGCCCTTGATGAGAAATTTCTTGTCGTAGTCCAGCATATGCAAGCGGCCTTCCAAGTCGCTGAAAAGCACTGTGACGGCCTTGATATCTGCCGTGTCCGTAAGATACTTGAGCCGTTCTTCCTGAATTACATGCGCCGGCACCCGGCTCTTCCGCTGCTCTTTCGCTTTCAGGTTCAGATCTTCCAGTTCGCGATAGGAAAGCGACTGAAAATTGCGAAGCTCGTTGGACATGCTCCTCCTTTGGATTTGTGAAGCTGTGCTTTTGGGGATGATCCATTGCAGAAGTCAATGCGGGACTCGGACAGTTCATTCAGGGGTCGCGGTCTGTATCGCGCCGCCAATTCCGCGAATGTTGCATCAGCGTAATTCACGCAGAGAAGGGGCAAGTTGGAGCGCGACCACCCGCTTGCGTGTCTTGAAAGGAATGCATCCTTTACCCCCGGACGTAAATCGCCTGGCATTCAGCGCCGTTCAGGATACCGATTTGCGAGATGCGAAGAACAAGAGGGCCTACTCCACGCGCTGCCAATTGAAGGGGAATTGGAGTTTCCCGAGACAATCTCGTTCAGCGCCGGCTTGTCCAGGTTCAGCCCCACCCTTCAGCATTTCAGCTTGGTGTTCCTTTGATTGAACCCTGAAGTTGCAGTGCCCGATTCGCCCGAACCCCAAGACGCTTCTTGCGTGAGCGTTGCAGTGCCGTCTCGATACGCGGCATCCCTTATCACCGCGCTCCACGCATTTGAGTGCTGCCGACGTGCGCAACGTCAACCTGGATCACCGGCTGGAGTAATCACATTGAACTTGGTGGGAGAATACTAAAGCTCGAATGAAGAACGCATCATGATTTCAGAATTCTGTCTTTTTTTTCTCGGGCGCATCACGAAGGAGTGCGATGCGGCAAATAATTTGCGCCCGGAGAGCTTTCTTTATGGATTTTTCATGTTGGGTTTGCATTACTGGAGTTCACCCGGGGCAACTCCTACGTTCTTCCGCGAGAAGATGACCACGCCCTGAGGGTAAGGGATCGCGATTCGCGAGTCGGCCAAATTCCCTCCGCACAAGGCCATTCCAAAATTGTTCTGAAGTTCTTACAGGGAGGACTGTACTTGAATCTCAAAGCACTAATCCACAGTACGAAGGGGGCATTGCTGTTCGGTGCACTCTCGCTGGGTGCTCAAGCCCCAGGCACGCCAACTCCGGCTCCAGCCGCAACTCCGGCACCTGCGGCGGATCAGACCCCGGCTCCGGCAACTTCACCCACCTGGAGTGTGGGACTGCTGGATTTCAGCGGGTATCTTGACGGCTACTACAGTTACAACAGCAATCGCCCGGGGAATGCGGCGAACGGCCAAACCAATGACCTCTACAACTTCAACGACAAGACGGACCAGTTCAACCTGAGCGCAGCCAAGTTCACCATCAATCACGATCCCGACCCGATCGGCGTCCACGTCGATCTGCTCTTCGGCCGCACCAACACGCTGATCCACAGTTCCAGCGAGCAGTCCACGGCGAACTACCTAGAGCAGGCATTCCTCAGCGCCAAGCCTCCCAAGTCGCACGGCGCCGAGCTTGACTTCGGACAGTTCGTCACTTCGGCCGGAGCAGAAGTCATCGAAGCCAAAGACAACTGGAACTACTCGCGCAGCCTCCTATTTGCCTGGGCGATTCCTTACTACCACTTCGGCCTGCGCACTTCCTTGCCGGTTACGAAGACCTGGACCGCCGGAGTGCAGGTCGTAAATGGCTGGAATAACATCACCGACAACAACGGGGGCGTCACCGTTGGCGTGACCAGCCTTCTCACCAAACCCAAATACATCTGGGCTCTGAACTACTACACCGGCCCGGAGAACTATGCAACGCAGAAAGGCTACCGCAATCTTATTGACACTGTGTTGACCCTGACCCCCAATCCCAAATTCAGCGCCTATATCAACTACGACTACGGCCAGAACAAGATTGACGCAGCCAATCAGGGCAAGGAGAACGCCACCGCGGAAGCATCCCCGCACTGGCAGGGCGTGGCCTTCGCAGCCAAAGGACAAGCCACGGCGAAATCCGCGCTTGTAGGCCGATTCGAATACTTCGACGACAACCAGGGTTTCTCGACTGGCACCCGGCAGGAACTCAAGGAGTTCACGGCGACTTATGAATACAAGTGGCTGTCCGGGTTGCTGACTCGCGGGGAATATCGCCGCGACTGGTCGGATCAGAAGTTCTTCCACAAGGGAGATTCAAACATGGTCGACGCGCAGTCCACCGTGACGCTGGCGTTTATCGCATTCTTCGGCCCCAAGCGGTGACGAACCCTTTCCACCTGCCGGGCCGCCTGCTTGGGACCCGGTGCAACAAACCGAGCTTCAGGAGCTTCAGTCATGAACACCAGCGCCCTTTTGATGGGACTTCTTGTTTCCGGATTCTTTGCAATCGCCTGCTTCAGGGCGCGAGCAACGGATATGAGCGAACTCGCCGTGCGGCCGGGAGACTTCTTTCGCCTGACCGACCGCATAGAGCGCCTGCGCCGCTCCCGATGGCAATGGTGCGCGATGGTTGCTGTGTTGATCCTGGTTCGCCAGCAGAGCGGTCTGCCGATTGTGATCGAATGGACGGCTGCGCTGCAGTTCGTGCTCTTTCTCTCCCTGCCCACCTACAAGGGCAAGACGACGCCACCAAAGTCGGCCGGCAGTTTCGAATGGAAGCCGTGGCGACTCTGGTCCAAGAGAAAGCCATCCGTGGGAAGGAATGAACCAGTGGCGCATCAGATTGGTTCGTGAATCGCGCGCTCGGCTCGGAGAGTTCCGTCCTTCACTCTTCAACCAAATCCTCGGGTTGCTCCAGGCCGGAGCTGCCTCCGGGGAGAGAACAAATATCCGACTCAACAATCCAAAGGAGGCAGCGAAATGGCGGCAAATAAGCAACAGGGGCGATGGCTCGGAGCATTCCTGATCGGAATTACTCTGGCGTGCGCCGGAATTCTAGGGTTTTCCAGCGGCCTTGGCAAGGTGGCGCTCTTAGTGGGCGTCGTGTTCCTTGCGGGCTCCCTCTTCAAATTCATGGCGATCAAACCCCTTGAAGGAAAGGTGGCGCTCGGCGCCCAACCGGCGGCGATGAAACTGATTGGTGTTCTCGTCGTGGTTGGCGGATGGTGTGCCGCTACCTTTGGCGTGCACCTCACTTCGAGCGTCGGGGGGAGGATGACGCTGGCCATCGTGGGTCTGCTCATCTCCCTGGCTGGCATTTGCATTGTCTTGCCCGCGGCCTGCAACAAGAACGCCATCTGGAAGGCGTAACTCATCACCGAAATGGAGCGGACTCAATGAAGAATTTTCGACACCAGTTTCTCCTCTGTCTTGTCCTTCTCCTGTCGCTGGGAGCCGTGGCTCGAGCGGCCACTTCAGCCACCGCAGAAGAGCTGAAGGCCGCCGCTGCCAAGGCGCCTGCCACTGCCGATCTGCAGCAGGGCGATCCTGGAGGCAGCCTTACTGGAACCATTAGCGACGTGCCGGTGTCCGATACCAAGGCCGGGATCACAATTGCAGATGTCGCCAATCAGGTTGGACAAAACAAGATTGGCATCAACTTTACCTGGACCCTGATCACCGGCTTCCTCGTCATGTTCATGCAGGCCGGCTTCGCCATGGTGGAATCGGGCCTTTGCCGGGTGAAGAATGCAAACCACACCTACATGATGAATTTCACCGTGTATGCGTGTGGGCTGTTTGCGTACTGGATCATCGGCTTTGCTATCCAGATGGGCGGCGCGGCGGGCAACGGCAACCTGGGCGGCCTGCAGCCCTTGTCCAGCGAACACATGCTCAACCTGTTCGGCACCAACTGGGGAATCTTCGGGCAGCAGGGGATGTTCCTCACCGGCCACACCTATGACGTAGGCGTGATGGTGCTCTTCCTCTTCCAGATGGTCTTCATGGACACCGCGCTGACCATCGTCACCGGCGCGGCTGCCGAACGGTGGAAGTTCCTCACCTTCTGCGTCTCGTCGGTCATGATGGGTGCTTTCACTTATCCCATCTTTGCCAACTGGGCGTGGGGCGGTGGCTGGCTCGCGCAACTCGGCGTCAATGCCGGCATCGGCAAGGGCTACTGCGACTTTGCCGGATCAGGAGTCGTGCACGCGGTGGGCGGCCTGACGGGGCTTGCAGTTGCCCTGATCATCGGTCCACGCATCGGCAAATTCAACCGCGACGGGTCGAGCAACGCGATCATCGGTCACGATATCTCTGCCGTGCTGATTGGCTGCTTCATCCTCGCATTCGGCTGGTTCGGGTTCAACCCTGGCAGCACCCTTGGCGCTTCCGGCGCAGGCTGCCTTCGAATTGGGTCGATTGCAGTCAACACCATGCTGGCGGGATGCCTTGGGACTTTCGGTGCGATGCTGTACATGTGGATCATCAAAGGCAAGCCGGATGCTTCCATGGCGGGCAACGGTCTCCTCGCGGGGTTGGTCGCGATCACCGCGCCCAGCGGATTCGTCGATACGATCGGCGCCGCCATCATCGGCTTGGTTGCCGGCGTCCTGGTCTGCCTGAGCGTCGCATTCATCGAGCACAATCTCAAAGTGGACGATCCAGTCGGCGCAATCTCCGTTCACGGTACCTGCGGTCTTTGGGGCGTTCTCTCGGTCGGCCTCTTTGCCGATGGAAAGAGCAACTACGGCGGAAGCTGGAACGGCGTCACCGGTTCGGTTACGGGACTCTTCTACGGCGATGCAAACCAACTGGTCGCGCAGCTGATTGGAATCTCCACACTGATTGGCTTCGTCTTCGGATTCAGCTTTGTTCTCAACTGGGTGCTTGACATCATTCTCGGCCAACGCGTTTCTGCGGAATCGGAAGTAGCCGGGCTCGATCTACCCGAGATGGGCCAGCTCGGATATCCGGAGTTTGTCTTCCGGACGGAACCGGACTTCATGCTCGTTGCCGAACGAGCAGAAGTTGCTTGATTGCTCCGTGAGTTTCGTGGAAGCGGCAAGGCGCGCCTCGCCGGCGTGCCTTGCCGCCGTTTGAAAACAAAGGTGGAATCGTACTGAATGGAGTGCCATTTATGGAAACGCGGATGCTCAGGATGCCGTCAGCCGGTGATGAATTAGCCGCTTCAACGGATTCACACTCGATTACATTTGCCGCGGTGATTGCCGAGCCCGCCAGGGCCAGTCTTGCGCGCATGTTTCGCGATCCCAACATTCTGGAAAAGGGCGAACGAATGGAATTGGTTCGGCAACTGAGGGAGATGGTTGCCCAGGAACCGAAGATTCCCGAATTGCGTGTGCTTCTTGGCATGGCCCTCTGCGTAAATTTCGAGGCCCAGGAGGCGCTCGAGCATCTGAGAGAGTCGGTCAGGCAGGCTCCGGACAGTTTCATCGCCAGGCTTAAATTCGGGGAATTGCTCATGCGCCTTCGCATCTGTGGGCAGGCAGCCGACGAGACATTTGTCGCCGCACAGCTGGCTTGCAACCCATTTCAATCCGAGTTGGCACGCCGCCAGGCCGCGACGATCCGCACCATGCAGCGCGAAGGCATACAACGCGGAGGCTACGGAGGGCTCGTGTCCGCTCTCGATGCGCTTGGCCACATATTCACGCGCACAGCGCGCAGGCGCGCCGTTGTCGCCATGACTTCGCGGTGATTGATGCCCGAGTTGCTGCAACTCGCATTGCTGATTGCGATTCTGCTGCCGGCTGCCAAAGTGGTGGCTTCGCTGTGCACGCGAATCGGAATTCCGCCAATTATCGGGGAACTGGCCGTCGGCCTGGTGGCCGGCCCGGGCGCTCTGGACTTACTTCATGTTGAGATGTTCCGCGAGGGGCACGCTACCGGCGCGCTGATGTTGATGGCGCAAATCGGCGGCCTGGTGCTGATGTTTATCGCCGGACTCGAGACCGACATTGACCGGATGCGCGAAGCCGGCGGCACCGCGTTTCTTGTGGCGCTCTTCGGAGTGATCTGGCCATTCGTGCTGGGCGCAGCGGCGGGACACCTGCTCGGCTTGCCCTGGAACGCGGCCCTCTTTCTGGGCGGCGCCCTCACTGCAACCAGCGTCTCCATCTCCGCACGAACCCTGATGGATGGAGGGCATATGTCCTCTCCCGAGGCCTCGGTCATTCTCGGGGCCGCGGTTATCGACGACGTGATGGGGCTGTTCGTGCTGGCGTTCCTTACCGCGTCGGTCAGCGCCACGGGAGGAGCTACGACCTTTGCAGGCGGGGCCGCGAGGATCCTTCAGGATCATTTCGCAGAGGCTGCCCGTCATCCGCTGATTGTGCAGATGTCGCTCATCACGGTGAGTGTCGCTCTCTTTTTCGTAGTAGGATATGGCGCGGCGAAGCGATGGCTCGATCCACTCATTCTTCAGATGAGGAAGCTGTCGGCTGAGGAGTCGGTATCCAGTTGCGTTTTAGGACTGGTATTGGTCTATGCGATTTGCGCCGAGTGGCTGGGAAGCGTTGCCGGCATCACCGGGGCTTATTTGCTGGGCTACGTCTTTGCGGGATCGAAGTACAAGGCGGATGTCGAGCGGACCTTCGACGCCCTGGGTCATGGACTGCTGATTCCATTGTTCTTCGTTTCAATTGGGCTCGCGAGTGACTTTCGCGCTCTGGGGGGACACTGGCTCCTCCTGGGGGTGATTTTCTTCATTGCCGTCATCGGCAAGCTGATTGGTTGCGGCCTTGCTGCATTGGCGCGGGGATTCGGACTGGTGCGAAGCCTTCGAATCGGCTGCGGCATGGTTTCACGCGGCGAAGTCGGCCTGATTGTCGTTGCGATCGCCGTCAAGGCGAATGTGTTCACGCAATCCGAAGTGGCGATGATTGTTACGGTCGTCATCCTCACTACGATATTGACCCCTCTGGCCTTGCGAGGAGCATTCCATCTTAAGAGCCAGGAAGACGACCCCGATATCTCCGGAGGGACGAGCACATTCCTTAATCGTGCGGCGCATGAGAATGCTATCGAAAACGACGGCGATGCCGCTGGAAGACTGGTGTCGCCTACAATTCCCGAATCGGATCCGTATGCCCTCGCTTTGCTTTCCGGCAGCGCTTCACTTTCCGATCTGGGAGGGTGAGTGCAAAGTCAATTCGTCTGATTCTGCGAAATGCGGTATTGGTCCAGTTTGAGCGGTCCGAGGCCGGGAGATATTGTAGGGCCGTAAACGAATGTCTACGCTGACTCTGCTTGAAACTCGGGCCACCCCGGTTTCACCGCATTGTCATCCATCCCGTAATCCGGGCTTCATTCGACCGCACAGAATATGGATCGGAGGCCGCTTATGCTCGACGTGGTATACGGACATGCGACCGATCCCGGCAAACTCCGCAAACTCAATGAAGATGCTTCCGCAGCCTTCATACCCAAATCTCGGCAGGAAGCGCGCGAGAGAGGATGGATGTTTGTCGTTGCCGATGGTGTTGGAGGCCTTAACCTCGGCGAAGTTGCGGCGGCAAGAACGGTTCAAACGATAGCGAAGGGGTTTGCACTCGCGCCTCCTGGAACTTCGCCGGAGAACCTTCTGCGACAGCTGATTCAGCGGGCGAATTCCGCGGTGCGGGATGAGGAACTCAAGCCCGGACGAAGAGGGAAGAAAATGGCCTCGACCGTCGTTTCGTGCGCGCTGCGATTCGACACAGCCTATGTCGCTCATGTTGGCGATTCTCGCTGCTACCATGTGCGCAACGGCAAGGCATCTCGATTGACTCAAGACCATACCGTTGTGAATCAGCAGCAGCAGCTCGGGCTGATCACCGAAGAGGACGCGGCACGCTCCGAAATCCGGCACGTCCTGACTCGATCCCTGGGGCCGGAGGAATTCGTGGCCGTGCAGACAGTGGTCCTGACCTTAAGGGCTGAGGACAGGCTTGTTCTCTGCTCCGACGGTGTCTCCAACAATATGTCCGAGGAAGACATCGCCCGATGTGTGCTGCAAGAGAAGCACGTTCAGCATATTGCAGAGGAGTTGGTGGCTCGCGCGGTCGATGTTGACGGCACGGACAATGCGACGGCTCAGGTCATCTTTGTTCGCTCCGTTGAGTCCGTTGCCATGTACCGAGGGAGGCCCTACCGTATTCCTGGTATCTAGACACGAATGTGAAACGCCGGCTCCGTTGCAGCCACCCGCTGAATCTCTTGGAGCGGAAACCAATCGGGGTTCGCGATCCACGGCGCCGTCAATCCCGATCGGGGCGAGTCCGCGCCGTACTGCGTTTCAAGGGCGCACCCCGCGAGGCAGAACTGCCGATCCGATTCACTCTAGCAATTCAGTGCAGTTCGCCGGGCGCAATCGGGTTGGCTTGGGGCCAGATCGCGGGGTACTCTCGGGGCAAACGGCGCGCAGCCAACTCACGCGAAGAGCCAGTGGGCCCACCAGGAAAACAGGACACCGTGACGGCTTGCAAATCCCGGGTTTGCAGGCCGTTCCCTTTGTAAGAGGTTTTTGGCGTGCTAGCCGTGTGCGTCGCTGATGCACACGATGCATATCCGAGGCATAGATTGACTTCACCTTGCGGGCGTTTTAAGGCGCCCGCTTTCAGTTGCGGCTTCGACGGGTAGATCTGAGCGTCCCCTGTCCCACCCTCACCCTTGTTGGCCCAGCACGCGGTAGTAACTTGTGATCGATACGCCGTGCGATTGTGACTGTACGAAGCATGCACTGTACTGCGTGGGAGTCGAACCCCTCGACTCTGGCTCTTCAGAGTCACCATGATGCCGGCTTGGCCCCCGGCTGGGCTTGTGCTCGCTGCGAACAAGGGTTACCAACTACTCAGATCAATTCGGTCTTCCAATTCAGTTCCTGCAGCCGTGTATCCAATTCGCGATATCGTCTTGCGAGCTGATCCACTTCGGCCTGCAGTTTGCCAACAGACACAGTCGCAACAAATCGCACCTCCGACTTGGAGTAACGATCCTGCCGAGTGCTTCCTGCTTCTGCGATTCCAGCCAGGAAATCGCGGCGCTTGCCAACTACATCCCGCTCGGCGATCGCGTCCGAAATCGTGCGCTCACTATCGAACGCAGTCTTCGAGTTGGTGCGGTTGATCGCGCTAACGAGTTCCAGAAGCCGCGCGAACACACGGTCGCTTTCCGTCAAGAGTTCCGTCGTGTCTTCCGCCGGCTGTTCGCCCTCCTGCACGCGAGCCGACCGAATCAGTCTCTTCTTTACTTCATCGATTTTGACCTGGCAATCGCTGCGCTCTGCCAATGCTTCTGCTAGTTTCATGCTGCCTCCCTTTCAGGCTCGCTCAATTTAGTTTGATCGATTTGTCTGATATCCGACTGGCCGCGCAGAGTGATTTCCAGCCTGCGCAGCCAATCTGGTTCATGGTTCAGTCCTTGTACGGATCGAACTCGTTTGCCCCGGCCATGGCGACTCCAACCGGGGTGAGACGATGCAAAATCCGCACGGTGTCGCCGACAGCTTCGAGCACCTCATCGAGACGCTTGTAGCAGTCGGGCGACTCATCCAGTCCAGCGCCGCGCAGTTCGATCCCGGCGCGATCGACCCAGGCGCGCATCATCTCCGGCGTGACCTTGCCGGCACGCTTGACCTCTCCGGTCTTGCGATCCACAGCGCCTGTCGCCTCACGGCGGCCCATTGCGCGGCCCGCGCCGTGGACGGTGGAATAGAGCGAATAACGGGCATGCTCGTTTTCGAGTCCTTCGAGAATGACCGACTGCTCACCCATCGTGCCGCCGACGAATCCGCGCTGGCCAGGGAATGCGGGTGTCGCGCCCTTGCGCACGACCCACAACTGCTCGCCGTTGTGCTCTTCGCGCCAGGCGTAGTTGTGATGATTGTGGACTTCCTCGACAATCGGCGCGGCCAGGATCGCCGCCACGCGGCCGCAGACCCAGTCACGACCGGCATAAGCGTATTCGCCGGCCAGACGCATCGCCTCAAGATACTCGGCCCCAAGATCGCTATCGGTCGAGAGGACGCAAGGCTCCACGTCCATTCCGTCCGAAGCGCCGGCAGCCTTGAGGAAATGCGTAGCCGTCTTGTGACCAAGTCCACGCGAGCCGAAGTGCACACCAATCCACACGCGATCCTCTTCGTCCGTGAACAGATCCACGTAGTGGTTGCCACTTCCCACGGTGCCGAGCTGATTGCGCGCCATCTGCTTGAGAGGAGCGATCGCCCTCAGTTTCCAAGCATTGTCATCAAAGAGCGCATGGTCAACCTGCTCATTGTTCTTGCGGCCAACACCGAAGCTGATGATCGACCACACGTCGTCCATAATCGTGGCAATGCGCGCACGCAGTTCCGTCCCCGGCATGTCCACGCGAACGGCCTTGTTTCCGCAGCCGATATCATAGCCGACACCTGTAGGACTGATCGCGTTCTTGTAGGCGACCACGCCTCCGATCGGCACGCCGTAACCGACGTGGTTGTCCGGCATGAGCGCGACCCTGTCGGCGGTGCGTGCACACACGCGAATCTGGTTCAGCGTACGGTCGTCAGCCTGACCGAACACGGGAATCTGGTTATCGAAAATCTCCATGCGTACCACGAGAGTGATCCTCGCTTGCTTGCGTCGCAGCAAAAGGCAAAATCGCGACAACGGTTTTCATAGCCCAATGAAAAAGCCCCCGACCGTCAGGCCAGGGGCTCGAAAGTCTGCTTTGGAGAAACGCGCTACGCGCTTGTCCAATCGAGCCCCGGCAGGGACACAACTTCACGTTGCGAACAGGGCCTGAGGCCTTTCGTTTCGTGATGTCTCGTCGATGGGACTCGATTCAGCATGATTGTCATCATGCCCTACTTTTCAAAAAGAAGCAACACCAACTCGCTACTTACTTTGGGTAATTACCAGAAAGTGGGTTGCACAATATCTGGAACTGGGGTATGCTCATTTTCGTGAAGAACCTATTCAAGTCGTATCTGTCCGAATCACTCAGCGAGTTGTTGGGTATGGAGGGGTGCGGCTGATTTAGGTAGAGTTCTTAAAGACCGCCAAGCCCCTCGAGAAATCGAGGGGCTTTTGTTTTATGGGCTTCTGGCGGAACAGGCAGACGCGGCAGCCTCAAAAGCTGTGTCATCTTCAGGGTTCGAGTCCCTGGGAGCCCACCATCGGTGTCGACGGGTTTGGTGCTCGGAACCTGAACGCTTGAAGTGTATCCAGTTGTCGTGAAGTTAGTAAGTTGTGGGGATGTGGTGGAAATGGGAGACACGCTGGTCTTAGAAACCAGTGCCGTTGCGCGTGAGAGTTCAAATCTCTCCATCCCCACCAAGATTTCAAGGAGACGTGGCTGAGTGGTCTAAGGCACCGCACTGCTAACGCGGAGCGCCCTCGAAAGGGCACCATCCGTTCGAATCGGATCGTCTCCGCCAGATTGTTTAGTCGGTAGGATGAGCGGAACGGTATCGCACCTCGTCGGAGGCGAGGCTAACGTCGTGAGGCGTGTGCAGGTTCAAGTCCTGCTCCTACCGCCATGAACCGGGGTGGCTTGCCGGGGGGCGACAGGTCTTCGTCGCTGGGGTGGGGGTAGCGTTGGGCATTGGGAAGCCCATCCCGTTCGAGGCGGGACGTACCTTTGGGACTTGCGCGTTCGACTCGCGCCGCTACCGCCAAGAAGTGTTGGAGAGGTTCGGCATTTGGAAAGCCGATCCCGTTTGAAGCGGGACGTACCTTCAGGACTTGCGCGTTCGACTCGCGCCCTCTCCGCCAAGTGTTGGGTGTGTCGGGGCGACTGGTTGCCCTACCGGGCCGTAAACCCGGAGCTCTTTGGAGCATTGAGGGTTCGAATCCTTCCACACCCACCAAACCTCGTACACACACGGCTGTAGCTTAAATGGCGAAAGCTCTCGATTGTCGATCGAGCAGATGCCGGTTCGAATCCGGTCGGCCGCGCCAGATTTTTGTAGTGGCCTGCTCTTCTAATGGTTAGGATGGCGCCTTCTCAAGGCGTCGATATGGGTTCAATTCCCATGCAGGCTGCCATATTTGCGGGGCGTGCCGCGGTGCTGGTTCTGCGAACGGACTTTCAATCCGTTGACACGAGTTCGATTCTCGTACGCCCTGCCAAGGTACTGGGTGTGTTGCGGCCAGTTCAACCCCGGTCGGTGTGACCAAAGTTTTGAAGGGCCCATGTGCACTCACAGTTGACTTTTTGGAATAAGTCGGGTTAATGTACTTAGGATGATGTTCCGAGCCCATCACGGATTTACACCAGCGGCGGCGCAACCGACGCATCGGGGTAATACCGTATTCAGGCCGGACTAGCGAGATAATCTCCGTTCCAGGAGACCAAGCCCCCGGCCTTCAACTAGGTCGGGGGCTTTTCGTTTCTGGGCAACAATTGCGCGGTATCTCAATGGCAGAGAACCTGACTGTTAATCAGGGTGATGTGGGTTCGACTCCCACCTGCGCAGCCAACCTTAGTGGCGAGTAGTGTAACCGGCAACACACCGCGCTCTGAACGCGGAAATTCAAGGTTCGAAGCCTTGCTCGCCAGCCAGTGAGTCGCTATGCCAGTGGAATAACTGACATGGATGAGTGAAGTGTGCCTTCACGAAGGGTAAAGAATATTCCGGGATCGTCTAATGGCAGGATAGCGGTCTTTGGATCCGCGGATGGTTTGGGTTCGATCCCCCTCCCGGAGCCACATGATGAGCGGCTGTAGTCGAGCGGCAAGACACTGCGTCGCCAGCGCGGAGGCGCCGGTTCAACTCCGGCCAGCCGCTCCAAACAAATAGGACTTTGAGGCATTTGAGGCTGGCGTGGCAGAAAGGCAATGCACCTCATTCGTAACGAGGACGATGCCGGTTCGATTCCGGCCGCCAGCTCCAGGATTTAAGAGAGGCTTTATGACGAGTGCAATGACAATGCCGGTGTTGGTGCTCAATGCAAGCTACGAGCCCGTGAACATTACGCGGGCTCGCCGCGCCCTGGTGTTGCTCATCAAGGGTGTTGCCGTCGTCGAAGAGGCTCACGACCGGTTGGTGCATGTCGGGCTGCAACTGCCCTGTGTCATTCGCCTTCGCCAGTATCGGCGTCTTCCTTCGCGGATTCAGACGCTATCGAGGAAGAACATTCTCATCCGTGACGGTTACATCTGCCAGTATTGCGGAGAGAAGTTCCTGAGCAGCGAATTAGAACTGGAGCATGTGGTTCCGCGCGCTCGAGGCGGGCAAAGCACGTGGGAGAACCTGGTAGCCGCGTGTCGCGACTGCAACGGGCGCAAGGCAGATCGCACGCCGGCGGAAGCAGGCATGAAGTTGCTCCGTCAGCCGCGCCGCGTGACGATTCATACATCTCGCGCTTTCCTGCGCCAGACGGGAATCGGCGAGGAGAAGTGGAGGAAGTATCTGTACTACTAATGATCGGCCGGCATAGCTCAACGTCAGAGCGTCGCCTCGGTATGGCGAAGGATGCAGGTTAAAGTCCCGCTGCCGGCTCCACAAAGCTTGCACCTGTAGCTCAAGTGGAAGAGCGGCTGACCTGTAATCAGCAGAATGGGTTTTCGAGTAACCCCGGGTGCTCCAACTGTGGCCGTGCCGACTATGGGAATGTCGGGCATGACTGTGACTCATGTCTCTTGTGGGTTCAACTCCCACCGGCCACCCCAATCGCCGGGGTGAAACTCCCCGGCACAGTTTCGGGCCGTAGGACTACTCGGGGTGGTCGCCTGCTTTGCAAGCAGGATAGTCAGGTGGGTTCGATTCCCACACGGTCCACCAGATTTCGCCAGCCGCGTATGCGCGGTCGATACGCTCCGCTGAAAACGGAGAGAGCAGCGTTCAACTCGCTGGGCTGGCGCCATCGGGGAATAGTGTAATGCGTTGCATCCGTGCTTCGGGCGCACGTGGTCTCAGTTCAATTCTGAGTTCCCCGACCAGTTTCAGGATATGGTCTAACTTCGAAAGCACTTCGCGCCTGGGACGCGGCCGCGCACAACGAGTGTCCGGCCGCCCCTCAGCAGTCCCTGCTGCTCCGCCATGGACAGAGCGTCGCCGGGCCGGCGAACGGCGTGCGATTCCACAAGCTAGCGGCTGAATCGAATTGCAAGTTGCAGCACCCTGGGGTCGGTCGTCGTGCTTGTAATGCTTCCGAATGCGGCAGAACCATGGCTTCCGTTCGGCTGGCTGAAGGCGGGAGTATTGGTTACATTGAAGAGCTCGGCCCGCAACTCCAGCCCGCTCTCGTGGAACAACGTCGTGTGCTTGACCAGCGCCAGATCCAGATCGCGATACGCCGGGCCGCGCACCGGGTTTCGCGATGCCGTGCCGATTTCGAACTGCGGCGTGACGGCAAACGCATCCGTATTGAAATAGCGTGCCGGAGATCGCTGGCCGGGAGACAGTGAAGGTTTCCCAACCAGGTTGGGCCGCTGGATCGAGAAGCCTGCGAACGAGTTGAGGTTCGTCGCCTCTGTCACTGTCACCGGCATGCCCGATTGCAGTGAGAGGATTGTGTTGAGTTGCCATCCGCCCAGCACGGTGTCTGCAATTCCTCGCGAGGCGAAGCGATGCCCATGACCCGCCGGAAGGTCGTAGATGCCGCTGAACGAAGTCACATTCGGCATGTCGCCGCTCGACGAATCCCGTTCCAGGTAGGGGCGGTAAGCGTCGGCGGCAATCAGGCTGCTGGAATTGGGTGACGAAAGCACCGTCGTCGAGAACACCGACGACGCGTCGTCGATCAGCTTCGAATGCGTGTAGGCAAAGAGAAACGAAACTCCGTGCGCCAGCCGTTCTTCCACCTTCGCTTCCACAGCGTTAAAGTTCGTCTGCCCGCTGTTGTGGCGGTAAATTGCCACATTCTGGAAGCGCGGATACGGTTTGATCAGCTGCGCTTCCGCGACCGTCTTGCCGCCGATGGAACTGGAGGACGGAATCTGGCCATAGTAGGGATTGGGGACTTTCTTCAGCAAAGCCGGACCTTCGGCGAGCTGGGCGGCAGTGAGCTGATTCAAATTTGAATCGGGGATGCCGACGTGCACGATGTGCGATCCCACATAGGCGACTTCTGCCGAGAGGTTGCTGGTGATTGCATGCTGAACCGCGAGGTTCCACTGCTGCACATACCCCGAGCCCGCTTTCCGGTCCGCGGTGTAGACGCTCTGGCCGAGGCCCGCATCCGGCGTCAACGGAATCGGAGCCACCGACGGCCCTTGCGACAGGACGAAGGCCGCGCGCAGGTTGTCCTGCGTTCGTTGCTGCACATTCTGGATGAAGGGGAATTGAGGCGTGGTGAACGGCGTAGTAATTCCCGACTGATCGATGAAGACAATGCCGAAGCCGGAGCGCACAACGGTCCCCGGCGTGAGCAGGCAGGCCAGGCCGACGCGCGGCGCCACGTTGCCGTAGTGCAGTTCGCGCGCGCTGCGTGAAAAGCCGTTCTTGCCGAGATAGTCCAACTCCTGCGTCGACAGGTTGAAGACAGCTCCCTGGTCGTTCATTTCCGTCGATGGAAAATGCAGCGTATAGCGGGCTCCCAGATTCACCGTGAGTCGTCCGGTCAGCTTCCAGTCGTCCTGCGCGAAGAACTCGAAGATGTGGTCTCGCGGGCGGATCTTGCTCTGCTGCAAATCGATCTGGAAGGTGTCGACTTGTCCGAGGAGGAAACTTGCGATCGAGTTGCCGCTGGTTGTCACGCCCTGTTGATTGGTGCCGGTCGTGGTGAACGCGAAGGAACCGGTCGGATTCGGCGGGGCAATGGCATTCAGCTGGTACCAACGGAAATCGAGTCCGAACTTCAGTTGCTGTGATCCCCGTGTGCAGGCGGCGGAATCCACCGTCTGCCACACCGCAGTCTGATATTTCGAGAACGTGCTTGGCGACGGACCAAGCTGCTGGAAGCCCGCAAACGTAAACAGCGGAAGCGCATTGCCGAACGCAGCATTGGTGGGAATGCCGGGGATGTTCAAGGCGGCCGAGGCCGTGCCGCCCAGCACCGCGCCGCTGATCGTGTTTCCCCGGCGCGTATAGCCGACACGGAGGTCTGTCAGCAGATGCGGTGAAACGATGTGCGTCTCATTGGCCACCGCCTGCTGGCCGAGCACGTTGGATAAACCAGCTACGCCGCCGGTGCCGATGACGGCGCCGGTGATAGCTCCGCTGCCATCGCGAAACGGAGTCACAGGCTGCTCGACCTCGCTGAAGTAAGAGTAGCGCCCAAACGCCAGATCGCGCTTCCCTGCCGACCCATCGACTCGAAAGTCGAACTGGTTTTGATGGTCGGCGTCATTGGCCGTGCGCGAGTAGTTATTCGCTTTTGCGGCCGGTTTTGTCGGCGACGGAAATCGGGCCAGCAGCGCCTCTGCGGCCGGATCGAGTGGAATGTCGATGACGTCGTTGGGAAATTCCCTGCGCACCGCCGCTCCATCCACGACGGTCGTCGATGTCGGATCGAAGATTTGCGCAACTCCGGTAAAAATGCCCTTCCGCTCAGCCATCGTCGGAACGGTCGACGTCCTCGTCACGCCGATGAGCTGCTTCACACCCTGGTAGGCGCCGAAAAAGAAAAGGTGATTCGGAACCATTGGACCACCCAGCGTGCCGCCGTAAAGATTCCTGCGATATTCCGGTTTCCGCGCGTCGACCGGCGCAAAGAAGTTTCGCGCATTCAGGTCCTCGTTGCGGAAGAACTCAAACAGGCTCCCATGCAGGGCGTTCGAACCGGAGCGGGTCGCAACGTTGACAACGCCGCCGTTGAATCGTCCGAACTCTGCGGGCACGTTGTTGGCCTCCACCGTAAAGGCCTGGATGTCATCGATGATCGGAAAATAGACGACCTGGCCTGGCTCCGGCTGCAGCGCGGAGATTCCGTCGTAAAGATATTCGTTCGTCCTCGGCCGCCCGCCGATGATGCGGGGAAGAACCGTGCCCGGAGGCAATTCGACCCCGGGCGCCAGCGTCGCGAGCTGAACGAAATTCCGCGTGTTCAGCGGCATCGCAATCACCGTCGGGCCGGCGATGTTGGTTTGAATATTGCTCGTCTGCGACTGCAGGAGCGGAGCGTCGGCGGTCACCTTCACTGTCTGCTGGCTTCCTCCAACACTCAGCCTGAGATCGACGTCGACGGTCTGTCCGACGATTGCCTGAATTCCTCCGCGCGAAAGATGCGCAAATCCGGATGCGGCCACATCGAGTTGGTAGACGCCCGGAGTGAGATGAGTCAACGAATAGTCTCCTGAAGCGGAGCTGACGGTGGAGATGCGAATGTTGGTTCCCGTCTGAGTCAGATCGATGGCGGCGTTTGCCACGCCCGAGCCGTTGGGATCAAGCACTCGTCCCCTCAGGTCCGCTGCGATCTGCGCTTTGGCGGTAAGGGCAAGGATGGAAGCTAGGATAAGCGCAGACGGGAAATACCTGAGCATCGTGTTCAACTCCAAAAACAGCGGACACGAAGGCGGGCTGGTCTCCACCGATTCATGGCGATGCGAATTGCGAATTTGGATGCGGGAAGGGGCCGTCGCCGGGTCAACCGGCAATATCGAATTTATACGGTTATAGCCGTATCGTCAACAAGCTCGCAACGAGCTGGCACGATTTCTCCACGAGCCGCGCCATCGTGCAACGGATTCCAGGACAACCTGGCACCAACGCCAATTCCCGCGACTGAAGTCGCCCTACAATCGATGTCGACGGTGGATCGCGGATGGAAGGTTCCTGCAATCTTGCTCCAAGTTTCGCAAAGGAATGGTGGCACTCTGAGCGCGAGCTTCATTCTGCACTGCGCTTCATCTTCTAACCCCCGCGTCCCGCTGGGCGGTGCTGCTCAGAATCTTGAGCAGCGCCGTTCCTTTGCGGGTCTGGGCCGACCGTAATCTCCAAAAAACGAGTCACAATCGTTCTTGCATTGGGCTGCGCGCCTCTCGATCTGCCCGGCAGCAAGGACAGCAAGTCATGGTGGAAATGAAGACCTGGTGGAATGCTCTCTTTGGCGCGGCTCTGCTTTGCATCGCTTCTGTTGGCTTCGGACAAGCTGACCCTGGCCAACCAGTCATAGAAAGCATCGACCCGCCGGACTGGTTCGTTCAGCTTCCCGATCCGATGCTGTTGATCCACGGAACGGGCCTGGCCGGAACGGAGTTTTCGATCCATGCCCATGGCGTCGGCTTTGACCACGCTCAGGCTTCAGTTAACGGGCATTGGGCCTTCGTCTGGCTCAAGACCTCGGCCGCCGCGGCCCAAACCATCGAAATTACCGCGACAAACTCCAAGGGGAGCGCATCGCGTTCTTACAGCCTTCATCCGCGCACGGAAGCCCCTACGGCTCACGTTGGCTTTTCGCCTGGAGACGTCATCTATCTGGTGATGACGGACCGTTTTGCCGACGGCAATCTGTCCAACGATCAGCCTGGATACGATCGCGCGGCGATTCGTGGTTGGCACGGAGGTGACTTCGCGGGCATCGAGCAGCATCTCGATTATTTACAGGAACTCGGCGTGACGTCCCTCTGGACCACGCCGGTCTACGACAACGGACTGATGCCGCAGTCGTATCACGGCTACGCGGCGGTGAATCTCTACAACGTGGATCACCACTTCGGAACGCTTGAGGAATACCGGCATCTCGCCGCTGCGCTGCATGGCCGTGGCATGAAGCTGATCATCGACTTGGTTCCAAATCATATCGGGGTGCAACATCCCTGGACTAAAGATCCTCCCACTCCGGACTGGTTCCATGGAACTATGGCCAATCACTCGCGATCTTCAGGCAACTTCAACGACCTGGTTGACCCGCATGCCACGCCGGCCAGTTCACGCGATTTGACCGAGGGTTGGTTCACTGACGAGATGCCGGACATGAATCAGGAGAATCCGCTCGTCTCCAAATACCTGATACAGAACGCGCTCTGGTGGGTCGAGACCGCACAACTCGACGCCATCCGCATCGACACATTTCCCTATGTCGGCCGCGCCTTCTGGCACGACTTCCACGCCGCGCTCCACTTGGCCTATCCCAACCTTACGACGGTCGGCGAGATCTTTCACCGCGATCCTACCGTAACTTCGTTCTTCGCCGGCGGCCGCGAACACGGAGGCATCGACACCGGGCTCGATACCCCATTCGATTTCCCCGTGTACTTTGCCGTTCGCGACGTTCTCGCCGGCGATAAACCCATGACCGAACTTGCCGCCACCCTGCGCCACGACTCCCTTTATCCGCACCCTGAACACCTGGTTCAATTCTTCGGTAATCACGATACGACCCGTTTCCTGACCGCTGCGCAAGGGTCTCTTCCGCGACTCAAAGAGGCGATTGGCCTGCTTGCCACGTTGCGCGGTACACCCGAACTCTATAGCGGAGACGAGATCGCTATGACAGGTGGCGAAGACCCGGATAACCGCCGCGACTTTCCCGGGGGATTCCCGTCAACGGGGCCGAATGGGCAAGCTTCAGCCTTTGCTGCCTCCGGGCGAACAGGTGACCAGCAGGAGACCTTCGTTTGGACCGCGGCGCTGTTTGCGGCACGCAAGGCGCACGCAGCGCTTCAAGGTGGTGCCCAGCAGGATCTATTCGTTGATGACTTCAGCTTCGCCTATATTCGAACGAATACTCTGAAAGGTTGTAGTTCGGCCCACGACCAGGAAGCTATCGTCGCCGTCCTTAACAAGAAGGCAGAACCCCGTATCCTGAAAATACGAAGTTCCGATACTGCGTTAGCGGGGTGCAATAAGTTCGTGCCTCTCGCACCGGCGAACCTCGCGGCCGCTCGGAGTGAGGACGGCACCGTCTTCATCTCGATCCCTGCAGAGTCGTTCGCGATGTTCGGTGTTTGGTAATGACCTATATCAGAACAAGGCAGGGACGTTCGCTGCAGGACTGGCAAAGGTGGCCTGATTCCCCTCCTGTGAAAGTCTCGCCGCCAGTTGGACTTCCAACCGGTCCGATTATCGCAAGCAGCGCCAACCTGAGGCATCTATTCAAGAAGTGGAATGTCGAGGGACATAGCTGGGAATGGTGGCCAGGGACGGGATTGAACCGCCGACGCCGGCCTTTTCAGGGCTGCCTTCCAATCGCAATAAGCGGTTCAGAATCAACTAACCCCTTTGAAATAGAACGCGTTAGCAAATCGCGCTTGTAGTGTCTAGTGGTACTGAATGGTACGTTTTCGTGTCCAAAATGTGTCCGTATTGTGTCCGCGCTCGGGCCTCCTCCATTGCTGGCGGCTGCGATCAAATATGGCGCTAGCGTGATCGCCACACGTAACCTGACAGGACATTCCACGTTATGTTCTCTGAAGAATTCAATATCGAGGCCCCCCCAGCGCCCTCGATGAATTCACCGCGCCAAGTTTGAGATCTCGCTTGCGCTTTACTTGTTGTTTTCGAGGGAGCTTTGTGGTCCAAATGAGTTTGTGATCTGGGGCTTCAATGGGACGTCGGCGGCATTCGCATAATGTCGTTCTCATGTTGCCTAGGAATCAGAATTCTCGGACCTTGAAGGCGGTTTGTTAACATCTAGAGCCATTGTGAGATACAGAGGACATTCAGCTACGATGGCCCTCGCCGTGTTGCTGTGGGGTTCTGCCAGTTCTTTCCCACTGAACCCGTCGCTGGATGTCAGTCAATACGCGCACACCTCTTGGACCGCCCGAGATGGCTTCTTTAAAGGCAATATCTACACCATTGCTCAGACGCCCGATGGATACCTCTGGCTCGGCACGGAATTTGGGTTGTTTCGATTCGACGGAGTTCGCAGCATCCACTGGCAACCGCCCGCGGGCCAGCAACTGCCTGACCCGAACATAAACGCCCTGCTTGCGGCTCGCGACGGCACTCTCTGGATTGGCACCATGGGCGGCCTTGCATCCTGGAATGGCAGGTCGCTGACTCGATACCCGGAGCTCGGTCCACGGTTTGTGGAGTCCTTAGTCGAGGATCGTGATGGCACGGTGTGGGCCGGCGCTCTATTTAGTCCCAATGCCGGTCCCACTGGCTTGCTCTGCGCCGCGCAAAGCGGTCGCATGCAGTGTTACGGAAAAGATGGCACCTTTGGGATTGCCGTTCCGGGGATGTATGAAGACAAATCGGGCAGTTTCTGGGTTCTCGCGCAATCCGGCCTCTGGCGATGGAGACCTGGTCCTCCGGTGCACTATGCGACAACACCCCTCGAAGTCAGCGCCCTGACCAATTCCAACGACGGAGGTCCTCTGTTTGCCGTAAATGGCGGGGGGCTCATGCACCTTGTCGGTGACAAGTCCCAGCCGTACCCGATTCTCGACCCTGGCAAAGCGAGTGGAGTCCTTAGCGATCATGACGTCGATGCCAATAAACTCCTCCGCGATCGCGATGGAGGTCTCTGGATCGGAACCGTGGAAAGGGGACTTATCCATGTGCATAACGGTCGGACCGACGTATTTACGCAGTCCAATGGCCTGTCAGGTGACGTGGTCCTCAGCCTGTTCGAGGACCACGAGGGCGACATTTGGGTCGCAACCACCGGAGGACTCGACCGCTTTCGAGAGCTCCCCGTAACTACGGTCTCTGTGCGGCAAGGACTGTCGAGCGATGCCAGCCAGTCAGTTCTGGCAGCCACGGATGGGAGTATCTGGATTGGCGCCCACGATGGTTTGACCAGGTTGAAGAATGGACAGACCAGCATTTTTCGCAAATCCTGCGGACTGCCGGACGATGACGTGCAGTCTCTTTATCAGGACGTCCACGGGCGAATCTGGGTCGCTACGGATCATGGTCTGGGATATCTCAAGGAGGGGAGGTTTGTTGCGATCGATGCCGTGACTGCCACGCCGAAGCATTTGCTGCATTTCATCACAGGGGACAAGGCAGGGAATCTCTGGATCTCAGAGCATGAAAGTCTCTTGCACGTGCTGGGAGATCGTTTGGTCGAGAGAATTCCGTGGTCAGAGCTGGGGCATCGAGAAAGCGCCGAAGTTCTATTGTCCGGCGATGAGCAAGGGGGAGTGTGGCTTGGATTCTGGAGCGGCGGAGGTGTCGAATACTTTAAGGACGGCAGAGTTCGTGCAGCATATTCGGCCGCCGATGGATTGGGACAGGGCCACGTTGCGGATCTTGAGTTCGATCGAGATGGGGCGCTGTGGGCCGCAACCCAGGATGGCGGAGTTAGCCGCATCAAGGATGGGCGCGTCACCACACTCACAACCAAGAATGGTTTGCCCTGCGACACCATTCACTGGACAATGGAGGACAACGATCGTTCCTTGTGGTTGTATACAGCGTGCGGCCTCGTGCGCATAGCGCGAAGCGAGATTGACGCCTGGACTGCCAATCCGCGGCGCACGGTTCAAACGACGATCTGGGATGCTGCGGACGCCGTCAGGCTCCGCTCGAGTGCGGCCAGTACCTTTGGTCCTCGCGTCACCAAGTCCTCTGACGGCAAGCTATGGTTCCTGACCGGTGTTGGAGTCCAGGTCGTAGATCCCCATCATCTTTCTTTCAATAAGCTCCCTCCGCCAGTGCACATAGAGCAAATGATTGCGGACAGAAAGATCTATTGGCAGAACGCAATTGGTAACGCCGCACCGGAAGTTCAACTGCCTGCGCTGACTCACGACCTGACGATCGATTACACGGCTCTCAGTCTCGTCGCGCCGGAGAAAGTGCATTTCAAGTACAGGCTGGAGGGGCAGGATCCTGACTGGAGAGAGGTGGTAAATGACCACGAGGTGCAGTATTCAAATCTTCCTCCACGTCGTTACAGGTTTCGAGTAATGGCATGCAACAACAGCGGGGTCTGGAACGAGCAAGGTGATACGCTTGAGTTCTCGGTTGCTCCCGCCTACTACCAGACAAACTGGTTCCTTGCCCTTTGCGCGGTCGCGGTGATGTCTTTTTTGTGGCTGGCCTATCGTTTCAGAGTTCGGCAGGTTCGGCAGGAGATTACGATAGGACTTGAGGCGAAGATTAGCGAGAGAACCCGGATCGCCCGGGACCTGCACGACACACTTTTGCAGAGTTTCCACGGGCTGCTGTACCGCTTCCATGCGGTTCGCAACTTGCTACCTGGCCGCCCCGATGAAGCCATACAAGCTCTTGATGGTGCCTTAATTCGAGCAGAGCAGGCACTGGACGAAGGCCGTCAATCGATTCAAGAACTACGTTCCGGCCTATTTGCCGAAAACCAACTTGATCAAATGTTGATCGCAATCGGTCAGGAGTTGGCTTCCTCTCATCAAGGCCAGGACGGCACGCCGAGATTCGGGGTTATCGAGGAGGGCGAGCGCCGCGCACTGTCACCGATCATCAGAGAAGAGATTCTTCGCATCACAAGAGAACTTCTCCTGAACGCCTTCCGACATGCTGATGCGCATGCGGTCGAAGTCGAGATACGCTATGGTAGAGACGTTTTCCGCCTGATCGTGCGTGACGACGGGAAGGGGATCGACCCCAAAATACTAAAAGAGGGAGGCCGTTCCGGGCACTGGGGGATGCCAGGTGTTTATGAGCGCGCACGGGGAATAGGAGCCCGATTAGAATTCTGGAGTGAGGGCGGAGCGGGTACAGAAGTCCGATTAACGATCCCTGCATCAGTCGCCTATGAACGATCGCAGAATCGCCCGCGATTCGGGCTGTTCCGCAGAAGGAGGCAATCATGAACAGCGCTCGTGGTTTGATTCGAATCCTTACTGTTGATGATCATCCCCTGTTGCGCGAAGGGATAGCTGTGCTGATCAAAGCTGAGGCAGACATGGAACTGGTCGCAGAGGCGTCGAATGGCGAAGAAGCAATTGAACAATTCCGCTTACATCGCCCGGATGTGACTCTGATGGATCTTCAGATGCCGAATCTGAATGGTACCGAAGCGATCAGTCGAATCAGAAACGAGTTCCCGAATGCGAAGATCATCGTCCTGTCAACCTATTCCGGTGATGTTCAGGTGCTGAGAGCCATCAAGGCCGGCGCTCGCGGCTACATATTGAAGGGGCATGTGGGCAGAGAACTATTGGAGGCGATCCGGAGTGTCCATGCCGGGCACAAAAAAATCCCGGCTGAAATTGCAGCGGAACTGGCTGAACACGCTGGCGATGATGCACTGAGTTCGCGCGAAATGGATGTGCTCCGCTTGATCGCCTCCGGCAACTCCAATAAGCAAATCGCGGACAGGCTTTCAATCGGAGAGACAACTGTCAAGAGCCATATAACGAACATCCTCTCCAAACTTGGCGCAAATGATCGGGCTCATGCTGTCACGATTGGCCTGCAAAGGGGCGTCATCGAACTTGACATTCGGCACAAGTAGGATTCTCAAATCCTACTTTAGGCCGTTTCGATCTCCTCAGGTATTCCCTACCATGAGACGAGGAGAATTTCCTGCAGCGTCTATTTTCAACATTCGCAGAAGGTTGGCCCGGATTTGGTCTTCTGCTGCAGAGGGGACTGACGAGCACGATTCTCATTTGTCTGGCGAGTGAGCATCTACCAGAAGCGACGAAGGTCGCGTCAGGCCTTCCTCACCTGATCGGGGCTATTGCGGGATTATTTCTCATTTTCGGGTTGTGGACACCGTTCTCCGGCATCGCAATTGCTCTTGTCGAGGGTTGGATCCTCTTCGCGGGCTGGGAGAATCCTCTTATCGCAATCCTGCTGGCAGGCTCAGGCGCCACCCTGGCGATGATCGGACCCGGTGTTTGGTCGATTGACGCCCAACTCTATGGACGAAAGCATATCGAGCCTTCCAGATCCTAGACCATCTCTAAACCCTCCAAAAGTATGAGTGCTTCCGGTCTGGGAAGTACAAGCCTTACGCCCCACCAAATTCCGAGAATCCAATCCTTCTATTTGCTGGTGTAATCGCGCGCGAGTCATCGCAGACTCGCCACAGATCAGTTGTTGCACCGGCGCCCGTCAATAGCCGGAGTAGAAGGCGAGAAACAGGAATGCAGATTCTCCAGTGCAGTGAACATTACGCGGATAAGGGGCACTACGCGGTCATGACGCGAACGACGGTTCTCAAAGGCACGCAGTTGGCCAGGATTGACGATAGCAGTCGCCACAACGCCGATGGTCTCGCGTTCTCTACGAACCCATCCACCATCGACAACTGCCGCATCGCCGGAACCACGTTGGGCTGGGCGTACAGTCTGGACCCGGTGCGAATCGGAACCGACTTCGACTTTTAACAGATCACCCACCTCGGTGAGTAACTTGCCAGCGTTAATCAGAGGCGAGAAGAAAAGTCAGGCTCACACCAATCAGCACGAGGAGAAGCAATGCCTCAATCTCCCCATTCTTTCGCAGTCGGACGTTGGCAACATCCAGCGGCGTTCGCAATCGCCATACTCATCGGCGGCGCGATTACCCTAGCGGCTCAAAACACCTCGGGAGTGGCGAGCGCTACGACTGCCAGTGTTCCAACGGGTCCGGCGACCGCGGATGTGCGGCAGTTGACGCTTCACGATGCCATCTACGGGGGTCTCAGGTACAACCTCGCAGTCATCGACAACGGAGAAAGCGCACGCATCGCCCGCGGCCAGCGGCTGGTTGCGTTGAGCTCGCTTCTCCCCCAAGTCAGCGCGCAGGTCTCGGAGAATGCTCAGCAGCTTAACCTCGCCACCCTTGGCCTCAGACTTCCAGGGGTGCCCGGAATCATCGGGCCCTTCGGGTACAGCGACATCCAGGGAACGTGGAACGACACGCTCTTCAGCCTTGAATCCGTTCAGCGCTTTCGCGCCGCGCGAACCACGGAGCAAGCCGCGCAGCTCACGTATGAAGACACATTGGATGTGATCACTCTGGCAGTCGGAAACGCCTATCTCCAGGTGATTGAAGCCAATTCGCGGATTGAGGCTCAGGAAGCCCAGGTGCGCAATGCTCGAGTTCTATACAACCAGGCTCGCGATGAGGTTGAAGCAGGGACGGCGCCGCGGATTGACGTGACGCAAACGGAAGTCCAGCTTCACACTGAGGAATACAACTTGAGCGTCGCCCGCAATAACTTTGCGGTTGCCAAACTCAACCTGGCGCGCGCTATTGGCTTGCCGCTCGGTCAGAAATTCGATCTCGCCGACAAGCTTCCCTTCTCCGACATTAATCCACCGACCGTCGATGAAGCGATTGCACTGGCGTATCGTTCACGCGGCGATTTCCGCGCTGCCCTCGACACGGAGAAAGCGGCGGAGCAGAGCTTGTCGGCAGCTAAAGCGCAACGGTACCCGACTCTTTCGACAAGCGGCAACTACGGCGTTAACGGTCAGACGTTTGGGCACTCGCATGGCGTTTTCACGTTTGCAGCTACGGCGAGTGTGCCGATCTTCTCCGGAGGACGAATCAAGGGCGACATCACGCAAGCAGAAGCGCAGCTTCGAGAGCGAAAGGCGGAAGCAGAGAATCTCCGCGGGCAGATCGACTACGACGTGCGTACGGCCTTTCTAAACGTAAATGCGGCAAAGGAACAGGCTTCGGTTGCCAAGCAAAATGTGGATTTAGCGAACGACAATCTGACGAGGGCAAAAGACCGCTTTGCTTCGGGAGTCACTGGCAGCGTGGAAGTTGTGCAGGCCGAGCAGGCTCTGGCGAGCGCAAACGATCAATACATCACCAGTCTCTACAACCACAATCTGGCCAAGCTCTCGCTGGCGCGCGCGCTGGGAATCGCCCACACCGGCTACGAGACATATCTGGGAGGGAAATGAAATGCCGAACGTGGAGCACGATATTCACGCAGTGGATGGGCTTGACCCGGAGAAGCCTCGACCGGCCGCGGATTCTCTTGAGCCGACCCGTCGGAAGGGTGTCGGATTGATGACTGAAGTAAAGAGATTGGCGGGCGTTCTCGTAATTCTCATGGTCATAGCCGGTTCGGTTTTCGCTGGCCGGAACGCATTCACGTACGAAAGCACGGACGATGCTCAGGTCAGCGGTCACATCATGCCGCTCAGTTCGCGCATCAGCGGACAGGTGGCGGAGGTTCATATCGAGCAGGGGCAACTGGTGCATGCCGGCGACGTACTTGTCGTGATTGATCCTAAGGACTACAAGGTTGCTGCCGATCAGGCGGCCGCGAGCCTGGAAGACGCGAAAGCGTCCGCTTTGGGCTCGAAGCTCAACGTGCCAATCACCGCCGCCAGCGCGTTCAGTGTGCTGGATTCAGCCCAAGCCGCTGTCAAAAACGCGGAGGCCGGTGTTGCGGCCGCAGAACAGAACCTGCAGGCGGATAAAGCCGCGTTGGTGCAGGCCCAGGCGAATGCCGCGCGAACGGATTCCGACCTCGCGCGTTACGAGCAACTGGTCAAAAAAGAAGACATATCCCGCCAGCAGTACGACGCGGCCGTCTCCGCGGCGCGCGCAAACCAAGCGGCCGTCCAAACCGCTCAAGCCGTGGTTGCAGCTGCGCAAGCGGCGCTGACGCAAGCGCAGGGACGGCTAGAGCAAGCCAAAGCCGATTTGCGGAGCGCTCAGACTGCCCCGCAACAGGCCTCCCTCTCGCATGCTAAGTCGGATTCGGCCGAAGCCCAGGTTCTAGTCAGACAGGCGCAGTTGGAGCAGGCGCAGCTCAACCTCGGGTATACGGTGATCCGATCGCCGGTTTCTGGAATCGTCGGAAAGAGGATTGTCGAGGTTGGTCAAAACGTGAGTGTTGGGCAGGAACTCTTGGATGTTGTGCCTCTCGATGACATATGGGTTACGGCAAATTTCAAGGAGACCCAGCTCGCGCACATGAAACCGGGACAGCCGGTTGAACTCAAACTCGATGCCTATCGGCGCAAATGGGAGGGCCACGTGAGCAACCTCGGTGGCGGTACCGGATCCGTTTTCAGCCTTTTGCCGCCGGAGAATGCAACCGGCAACTACGTAAAGGTTGTGCAGCGTGTGCCGGTCCGTATCGACTTCGATCGACCGAACTCACAGAACTTCAATGCCGACGGAATCTTGAAGCCGGGGTTATCAGTCGAGCCGGAGGTCAAGATACGATGAGCGCCACAGCCGAACTTCCTCATCAACAGGCAGCCTCGAAGCCTGCTGTCAATCCCTGGCTCATTGGGATCGTCGTTTCCCTAGCGGCGTTCATGGAGGTGCTGGACTCCAGTATCGCTAACGTCGCATTGCCGCACATTGCCGGCAACGTGGGTGCGAGCAACGACGAGAGTACATGGGTGCTGACAAGCTACCTGGTCGCGAATGCGATCGTCCTGCCGATCACCGGATTCTTGGTAAATCGGTTCGGCCGCAAGCGATTCTTCCTGACATGCATCCTCTTTTTCACGGTCAGCTCGTTTCTATGCGGCATGGCGCCGACGCTCGGACTCCTGCTCCTGTTTCGTATCGCACAGGGCGCATTTGGAGGCGGCTTGCAGCCCATGGCTCAGGCCATTCTGGCCGACACGTTTCCACCGCATCAACGCGGCCTTGCGTTCGCGCTCTATGGCGTGACTGCGGTGTGCGGCCCCGTACTTGGGCCAACGCTTGGCGGTTGGATTACGGACAATTATTCATGGCGGTGGATTTTCTACATCAACGTCCCCGTGGGACTGCTGTCTTTGTTACTCGTCCACTTGCTTCTTGAAGATCCGCCGTACCTATCCGGCGTCAAGAAGCAAATGGCCCGATTCGATTTTGTGGGGTTCTCACTACTGACGGTTGGCGTTGCAGCCCTCCAGATCATGCTCGACAAGGGGCAGGAAGACGACTGGTTCTCCTCCGGCTTCATCAGCACGCTGGCCGTGGTTGCCGTGGTCGGCCTGGTTTCCCTGGTCCTGTGGGAGTTGCGGCAGAAGGAGCCGATTGTCGACATTCGCCTCTTTCGGAACTTCAACTTTGCCACAAGCAACGTTATGTTCCTGGCCTTTGGCGCAGCATTATTCAGTTCCACCGTGCTTCTGCCCCAGTTGTTGCAAACGCTCATGGGGTACACGGCCGAGCAGGCCGGACTGGTGCTCTCCTCCGGCGCATTGGCCGTTCTGCTCTTCCTGCCTCTGGTGGGTCAGCTCACCAACCGGATACAGGCACGCCATCTCATCGCCATCGGCTGGCTGCAAATGGCCATCAGTATGTATATCTCAAGCCGACACACCGATCTGCTCATGACATTCGGGCATGCGACCTATCTCCGCATTCTACAAACACTCGCTTTACCCTTCCTGTTCGTACCTCTGACGCTTGCGGCCTACGTGGGACTGCCGAGCGAAAAGACGAACACGGCGGCCGGATTGATGAACTTTACTCGCAACATGGGGCAAAGCATCGGAACATCGGCATTGACAACTGTGCTGGCGCGACGAAATCAATTTCACCAATTCGTTCTCTCAGATTACAGTGGCCTGCCACGCTTTCAGACCTCGATCCCAGGGCTGGCAGGGCAACTCGCCCATAAGGGCCTGAGCACCACGACTGCAACACAGCAGGCCACGGCCCGGCTGTACAACATCCTCCAAAACCAGGCTTCGAGCATTTCCTATCTCGACGCGTATTGGATGCTGGCAATGGTGGGCGCGGTCATGTTTCTCTCTTCGTTCCTGCTCAAGCCCAACAATCCGGGGAAGGACGGCACTGTCGCCGTCCATTGATGAGAGGGGCAAATGGGTTCAACTCCCACGCGAAGCTCTTTAATACGCTGGGACGGTCGCAAAAGTTCGAACGCGGCTACTTGAATACAACGGGCAGACGTTTCTCAATTGACAGATTCAAACATCTGTTTTAATCTGGTGTTCGATAACGATTATGGCGACAGGTTGACGACACTTAGTCGTTGAGAGTTGGAGAGGAGGCAACTACGTGAGTACGACCTACATTCCCGAGGGGACGACAAGTCCGCACCCTTCCGGCGTTCCAACCGGCAGGTCTGCCAGGCACAGAATCTGGCTGCTAATTCTGGCCGCGGCGCTCATTACGGTCGTCATAGTTGCCCTGCTTCGCAAGCACAAACCTGCATCCCAGGCTGCCGAAAGTCCACTAACCACGCCGGACATCAGGACAGCTACCGCTCATCGGGGCAGCATGGGTGAATACATCGAAGCGCTCGGAACTGTGACACCGCTGGCCACAGTCAACCTGTACAGCCAGGTAAACGGAGAGGTCGTTGCGGTTCATTACGTAGAAGGACAGATGGTTCACAAGGGCGATCCGCTGATCGACATCGATCCTCGCCCCTATGAGGCGCAGCTACAGGAATACCAGGGCCAGCTTGAGCGCGATCAGGCGGTACTGAAGCAGGCGGAGATCGATCTGGCGCGCTATCGCGAAGCGGCTGCCCAAGATGCGGTGGCAAGACAGACCTTTGAAGATCAGGAGCAAACAGTCGAGCAAGACCGAGGAACCGTCAAGAACGATCTGGGCCAGGTGGAGTACGGAAAGGTTCAACTGAGCTACTGCCATCTCACTTCGCCAATAAGCGGACGGGTTGGCTTGCGGCTGGTGGACCCAGGGAACGTGGTCTTCTCGGGCGGCAGCAGTCCAATTGTCGTTATCACTCAGCTGCAGCCGATCACGGTAGTGTTCAATGTCGCGGAAGATTACCTGGACCAGTTGCGATCGGCAGTTACGCATCGTGAGGCTTTGCCTGTGGATGCCCTTGACAGAGCCCAGCTTAAGCGGCTCGCAACCGGCAAGCTTCTCACGCTTGACAACCAGGTGGACACATCAACCGGGACGATTCGTTTTCGAGGACAGTTTGATAATGCGGACCTGGCACTGTTCCCAAACCAATTTGTCAACGCTCGCCTGCTCGTTCAGACGCTGCAGGACCAGATCCTGGTCCCAGCAGCAGCGGTGCAGCATAACGGCGTGAGCGCCTTTGTCTATGTGGTTCGTGACGGAACTGTTCATCTTCAGGCTGTTAAGGAGATCGCGACGGAGGGGGGCGACGCCGCGATAAGCGGGCTGCATGAGGGTGACGTCGTTGCGGTCACCGGCTTCGACAAGATTCAGGACGGCACGCGCATTGCCGTTCTAAGCACCCAGACTGCCGCCAACGGCGCTCCGAGCGAGAGCGCGAGCGGAGTTGTCAGCCAATGAATCCCTCCGGCACATTCATTCAGAGGCCGGTTGCGACCTCGCTTCTGATGGCGGCGACCCTCGTCATTGGTCTAGCCGCTTATATCAATCTGCCGGTTTCCGCTCTCCCGCAGGCAGACTATCCGACGATTCAGGTACAGACGTTCTATCCGGGCGCCAGCCCGGACGTAATGGCCTCGTCGGTCACCGCGCCTTTGGAGAGGCAGTTGGGGCAGATGCCTGGCCTTTCCCAGATGACGTCGACAAGCTCCGATGGAAGCTCCATCATCGTCCTGCAATTTGCCCTCAGCCTGAGCATGGACGTAGCCGAGCAGGAGGTTCAGGCAGCAATCAACCAGGCACAAGGATTCCTGCCGACGGATCTGCCGGTGCCTCCGGTCTATAGCAAATCCAACCCTGCCGATGCGCCGGTGCTGACGCTTGCTCTCACTTCCTCCACTATGCCGCTATCGCAGGTAGAGGATCTGGCAGACTCGAGGCTCGCGCCGAAGATCTCTCAGTTGAGCGGAGTGGGACTGGTCACGATCAGCGGAGGCCAGAAGCCGGCAGTCCGAATTCAGGTCAATCCGGTGGCCCTGGCTTCTTACGGGATCAATCTTGAGGATGTTCGGACTGCGATTTCGAACACCAGCGTCAACTCTCCGAAGGGCAGCTTTGACGGCGCCGCACAGAACTATCAGATCAACGCCAACGACCAGCTTCTTTCAAGCGCCCGCTACCGCGACGTTGTGGCGGCCTATAAGAATGGCGCGCCCGTCATGCTGACGGACGTCGCGAAGATTACGGACGGAGTCGAGAATTCCAAGCTGGCCGCGTGGATGAATGACACGGCCGCGGTGATCGTGAATGTCCGCAAGCAACCGGGCGCCAACACGATCGCAGTGGTCAAAGAAATTCGAGAACTTCTTCCGCAGCTTCGAAGCAGCCTGCCGGTATCCATCAAACTTCGGACGCTCACCGACCGAACCACCACCATCCATGCTTCCGTCAGGGACGTTCAGTTCGAGTTGATGCTCACCATCAGCCTCGTCGTCCTGGTGATCTTCCTCTTCCTTCGCACACTCACCGCCACTGTTATTCCGAGCGTGGCCGTCCCTTTGTCGCTCATTGGCACCTTCGCTGTGATGAGCGCCATGGGCTTCAGCATCAACAATCTGACGATGATGGCCTTCACCATCTCGACTGGTTTCGTGGTCGATGACGCCATCGTCATGATCGAGAACATCTCTCGATATATCGAGCAGGGAATGAAGCCGGTCGAGGCCGCTCTCAAAGGAGCTGGCGAAATTGGATTCACGGTCATCTCACTCACAGTTGCGTTGATCGCGGTGCTCATTCCGCTTCTTTTCATGGGAGACGTTGTCGGGCGGCTCTTCCGAGAGTTTGCCATCACCCTGAGCGTGACGATCCTGATCTCGGCTACGGTCTCGCTGACTCTCATCCCAATGATGTGCTCGAGAATGCTGGGTCACACACCTCTCGAAAAGCAGAACCGGTTCTATCGAATGACGGAGGATTGGTTCCGGCGAATCATTGACGCGTATGGCCGCGGTCTGCGCTGGGTGCTCCAGCATGAGACGGCAACGCTCATCGTTGCAGTCGGCCTCATTATGCTCAGTGTTTTCCAGTACATTGAAATCCCCAAAGGGTTTTTCCCGACGCAGGATACGGGGATCATTCAGGGCATCACCCAGGCTCCTGATTCGACCTCCTTCACCGCCATGGCGCAGAAGCAGAGCCAACTTTGCGGGGAAATACTGAAGGACCCCGCCGTCCAGGATCTCTCTTCGTTCATCGGCGCCGACGGAATCAACACCACGCTGAACAGCGGGCGCATTCAAATTGACCTCAAACCGATCGAGCAGCGCCATGAATCCGCCTCCGAAGTCATTACCCGCCTGCAGCGGCTCGCTCAAAGGGTTCCCGGCATGCAGTTATATCTGCAGCCCATTCAGGACCTCACGGTCGACGACCGTGTGAGCCGGACCCAGTATCAATACACGCTAGAAGATCCGGATCTGAATGAGCTGAACGAGTGGACCTCGAAGCTTGTGACAGCGATTCGCAAGCTGCCGGAGGTCTCCGACGTTGCCACGGACCAGCAGTCCAACGGAGTCAGCGCAGATCTGGAGTACGATCGCGCGACTGCATCGCGGTTCAACATCACGGCGGACCAGGTCGATTCAACGTTGTATGACGCATTCGGCCAACGGCAGGTCGACACACTCTATACACAGTCGAATCAATACCACGTCATTCTGGAAGTGATGCCCCAGTTCCAGACCGGCCCAGCCCGGCTGAACGATATCTACATCCAGGGATCGAATGGGACTTCAACACAGACACAGAGCGTCTCCGGGCGAACAGCGGCAATGTCCTCTGGATCGCAGGCGACCCTAACGCCTTCTTCCGGGTCTGCATTCACCGCGACTCCAACCAGCGCGCTTGCGAGCAGTACTGGCACGAGCAGTATGCTGGCAACTTCCAGCACTTCCTCGGCGGTCACTTCGACAACGCAAACGCTGGCGTCAATGACGCCGGCAACGACTCTGGCAACTGCGGTCAGCGCAACGACAAGCTCTTCGTCGGCCACGACAGGATCGGGCAGTGGCGGCTCCAGTTCATCCAGTTCGTCAACAACTCAGCCGACGCCCATACCACTCTCGGCCATCAGTCATTTTGTCATGAGGCCGTCGCCCTTGACCGTGGCGCACCAGGGACAGTTTCCCGTCGTTACGGTTTCATTCAACGTGGCGAAGGGACACTCGCTTGGCCAGGCAGTGGACGCCATCAAGAAGGCGCAACAAAGGCTCGGCATGCCGGCGAGCGTGCAGGCTGATTTTCAAGGCACGGCCGCCGCATACGACTCGATAGGCTCAAATCTGGTGCTTCTGATTCTGGCCGCGTTGGTCGCTGTCTACATTGTGCTCGGGACGCTGTACGAAAGCTTTATTCATCCCCTGACGATCCTGTCGACTCTTCCATCTGCCGGCGTTGGCGCGCTTCTGGCGCTCCGCCTGTTTCACCAGGACCTCGATATCATCGCCGTGATTGGAATCATTCTTTTGATCGGCATCGTTCAAAAGAACGGGATCCTGATCGTCGATTTCGCTCTGGCGGCGCAGAGAACGGAAAACAAAGCGCCCGAAGAGGCGATCTTTGAGGCATCAAAGCTGCGGTTCCGGCCGATCGTTATGACGACGCTCTGTGCATTGTTTGCCGGCATTCCGCTGGCGTTTGGCACGGGAATCGGCTCGGAGCTGCGTCACCCCCTGGGCATCGCCATGGTTGGAGGCCTTCTTGTCAGCCAGCTCCTCACGCTCTTCACCACGCCTGTGATTTATGTCTTCTTCGATCGCTTCGCTAGCCGCGTATCCCAGAGACATGCGGCTACAGCTCCGGGCGATCTTCTGGCGGGGCAAGCATGAGCATTCCCGCCATCTTTATCAAGAGGCCGGTTGCCTCTACTCTGTTCGCCCTGGCGATCGCTATTGCCGGCCTCATTGCCTTCCGGGTGCTTCCCGTCGCGTCGCTGCCGCAGGTGGACTTTGCCACCATCACGGTTACGAGCGCCCTGCCCGGCGCCAGCCCTGAGATCATGGCTTCTTCTGTGGCGACACCGCTCGAGAGGCAGTTCGGCCGAATCGCCGGGGTATCTCAGATGACGTCCACCAGTTCGCTTGGTCTCACTACCGTTACCCTGCAGTTCGATCTGTCGCGCGATATTGACGGAGCGGCCCGAGACGTCGAGGCTGCAATCAATGCGGCACGCACCTACCTGCCGGCTAACCTCCCCTCGAATCCGACCTACCGAAAAATCAACTCGGCCGTGGCGCCCGTCCTTGTGCTGACCTTGACCTCCGATACAAGGGAGCCTGGCAGCTTATACGACACGGCAGCCTCCATCATTCAGCAGAAGATTTCGCAACTCGAGGGCGTGGGCCAGGTGCTTGTGGCCGGCAGCTCTCTTCCCGCAGTCCGCGTGGATGTGAATCCACAGCAGCTCAATAGCTACGGCCTGGGCATGCAGGATGTCGCCCGCGTTATTTCCTTACAGAACTCAAACCGTCCGAAGGGACAATTCAGCAACGATCAGGTCACCGCGGACATTACTGCAAATGACCAGATATCGAAGGCCAGAGATTATGCCCCCCTGGTCATCAGCACATCCAATCAGTCTGTCGTCAGCATTCAGGACGTTGCACACGTCTATGACTCAGTACAAACAGTCCGATCGACCGCCTTTAGCAATGGCAAACTGTGCGTAGTCCTGCTTGTTTTTCGACTGCCCGGGGCAAATGTAATCGAGACTGTGGACAGGATCAAGCGTGCCATTCCCTCGATTCGAGCGTCGATCCCTAGAGACGAAAAGCTGCAAGTTATTAACGATTCGACGACAACAATCAGGGCGTCGGTCAGCGACGTAGAGCGAACACTGGTTATTGCGACCGTTTTGGTCATTGCCGTCGTCTTCGTCTTTCTGCGCAGCCCACGCGCAACCTTGATTCCTGGAGTTGCCGTCACGGTATCGCTGATTGGCACTTTCGGAGTGATGTATCTCTGCGGTTACAGCTTGAACAATCTCTCGCTCATGGCGCTCACCATCTCGACGGGGTTCGTCGTGGATGACGCGATCGTGGTCATGGAGAACATCGCTCGCCACATCGAAGCAGGAGTGCGCCCGTTCGAGGCAGCTCTTGCCGGATCGAAGGAAGTGGCTTTCACCGTCGTCTCGATGAGCCTGTCTCTGATTGCTGTCTTTGTGCCCATCTTATTCATGGGCGGCATCGTCGGCAGGCTCTTTCATGAATTTGCAGCAACCCTGGTGGCGGCAATCGCCATTTCGATGGTGATTTCGTTAACCGTCACTCCGACCATGTGCGCTTACATCCTGCCGTCGATGAACCGGGATGGACATGGACACTTGTATCGATTGAGCGAGCGGGCCTTTAATGCTCTGCTGCTCGGATATCGGCACACACTGACTTGGACGCTACGCCACCCTGCCATCGTCCTGGTCCTTTTTCTGACGACGTTCGTTCTGAATGGAGTCCTCCTGGTGCGAGTTCCGAAGGGATTCTTTCCGATGCAAGACACCGGTACACTCATGGGCGGCTTTCAGGGGCCTCAGGATGCCTCATTCCAATCTATGCGAGCCTCGCTGATCGACATCGAGCGAGTGATCCAGGCTGACCCCGCGGTGCAAGTTGTCAGCGGATTTACCGGAGGCCAGGGCGGCCCGGGCGGAGGAACGATCAACTCCGGATTCCTCTTTGTAAATCTCAAGCCGCTCGACCAGCGAAAGATCAGCGCCGCGGATGTCTTGAATCGGTTGCGTCCGAAACTCAACGCGCTTCCGGGAGCTTCAACTTATCTTCAGGCTGCGCAGGATCTGTCCGTAGGCGGCCGTCAAAGCAATGCCGCGTACCAGTACCAAATCTCCTCAGACTCGGTCGGAGACCTGAGCGTCTGGGGACCGAAGCTCTACGAGCAAATGCGGCAAATGGCCTCACTCCGGGACGTGACAACCGACCAGCAGAATCAAGGGCTGCAAATGCTGTTGCAGTACGATCGCGCTACCGCAGCGAGGCTTGGCATCACTGCGCAAATGATCGACAACTCGCTCTATTACGAGTTCGGCGAATCTCAGGTTTCAACCATCTACACCCCCATCAATCAGTATTATGTGGTGCTTGAGACGGCGCCGCAGTTTTACGACGATCCACGGTCGTTGAGCTCAACGTTGGTGCATTCCTCGGGGAGCGGTTCAGTTCCGCTCGCGGCTATTTCCCAAGCTCACACTTCAACCTCCCCCCTTTCCGTGAATCACTCGTCGTTTTTCCCGTCAGTCACCATCGCTTTCAATCTTGCTCCTGGCGTCGCTCTAGGACAGGCGGAACAGGACATCTCGCGATTGCAACAGCAGATGGGGATGCCCTCCTCCATTCGCGGGCAGTTTGCAGGGACAGCGGAGGCGTATCAGAAGTCGATGTCAAGCGAGCCGTTTCTCATTCTCGGTGCGCTGTTGGCTATCTATATCGTTCTCGGCATCCTCTACGAGAGCCTCATCCATCCCATCACAATTCTTACGACACTGCCTTCAGCCAGCGTAGGCGCATTTCTATCGCTCATCCTGTTCAACAGCGAATTCGACGTAATTTCCTTTATCGGGATCATTCTGCTTGTGGGAATCGTGAAGAAGAACGCCATCATGATGATCGACTTTGCTCTGCAGGCTGAACGCGAAGAAGGCAAGAATTCCCGAGACTCCATCTTCGAAGCCTGCCTGCTTCGCTTCCGTCCGATTCTGATGACGACTTGCGCAGCAATCCTAGGAGCGCTTCCCCTCGCGTTTGGTCGGGGAACAGGATCGGAGTTGCGGCACCCCCTTGGGATTGCCGTGGTCGGTGGGCTCGTCTTCAGCCAGATTCTGACCCTCTACACCACGCCAGTGATTTACCTGTATTTCGATCGCATCGCACAACGATTCAGTCGCCGGAGAGAGGCTGGCCTCATCCCAGATCAGGGCCCTGCTACGGCATAAGGAGTTCACCCATGGGATCACGATCCAACCGACCTTATTTCGCGCCTGCAGTGATATGCGGCTTGTTCATGACCGTGACCGGCTGCACGGTGGGTCCCAGGTACACGCCCCCCGCGCTGACAGCGCCGCCGGTCTTCAAGGAACTTGCGCCGCAAACCAGTCCCGACGGCACGCTTTGGAAAGCCGCTCAGCCCCAGGATGCGGCTTCACGCGGCAAGTGGTGGGAGATATATGGAGAGCCAGAACTTAACGGGCTCGAGGAGAGACTGAACAGTTCCAACCAGACGATTGCGCAGTCCTACCAGAACTTCATGGCTGCTCGAGCCCTGGTGCGGCAAGCGCGTTCGAACTATTTTCCAACGGTTACCGGCGGTCCGTCCTATACTCGCGCGCGCAGCTCGAGCAGCACGGGGGGGCAGTCAGGTGGACAGTTTGTACCGAATCCCAATAGCAACGATTTCAATCTCTCCTTCGATGTTTCCTGGGAGCCGGACGTATGGGGCAAAGTGCGGAGCACCGTTCGCCAAGCCGCTAACCAGGCGCAGGTCAGCGCTGCCGATCTCGCGAATACGAAACTCTCAGAACAGGCAAGCCTTGCACAGTACTATTTTGAGCTCCGCGGCCAGGATTCCCTCATCGCCTTGTACGAGCGAACGGTGGAGGCCTACACGAAGTCGCTTAAGCTTACAACGCTGCTCGATAAGACCGGAATCGACACTGCTCAATCGGTCGCTCAGGCGAATCTCAATCTGCAGGCGGCTAAATCCTCGCTAATCAATCTGAGAATAGCCCGGGCCCAATACGAGCATGCCATTGCCCTTCTGATTGGAGAGCCGGCGTCCACATTCTCCATGCCCGTACACGAACTTACGACAGCCGCTCCGATCATTCCTGCCGGCGTGCCGTCGGAGCTTCTGCAACGACGTCCGGATGTTGCGGCGGCAGAACGGACGATGGCGGCTGCGAATGCGCAGATCGACGTTGAAGTAGCCGCATTTTATCCCTCCTTCAGTATCTCCGGACAAGGCGGTCTTCAGAGCTCGACGATTGGAAACTGGTTCACCTGGCCCAGCCGCTTCTTCTCTATCGGACCTTCCGCAACAGAGACTTTTTTTGATGCCGGCGCTCGCCGCTCGACTCTTGCAAATTACAAAGCGCAATACGAAGCCGACGCTGCGTCGTATCGGCAAACTGTTCTCACAGCTTTCCAGCAAACGGAAGACGCTCTTGCCTCTCAGCACTACCTCGCAGAGCAGCTGCCGCAGCAACAGGCCGCAATCGATGCCGCGCAGCAATATCTCGACCTTGCAAACACGCGATTCCGTACCGGATTGGATCCGTACCTCGATGTCTACACGGCGGAGGCATCCTTGCTGACTCAACAACAAACCTTCGTCAGCCTTCGAGTCAGCCAGATGACGAGCAACGTGCAGCTCATCGAAGCCATTGGCGGAGGTTGGGATCGAGCGCAACTTCCTTCCGAAAAGGAGGTGGCGAAAAAGTAGCGACTAGCGTGTTTGGCGGATCTCAGCGAAATGACCCCGGAGCTGAATGTGCTACCCAGAAAGGAACTGTCAAATGAACGAGTTTCTCTTCCACACTACCTATCCCATTCTGTTTCTGGCTGTGTTCGCGGAACAACTCTGCCTTCCAATCCCCGCTGCTCCCGTTTTGATTTCTGGAGGAGCCCTCGCTGGAACGGGGCGTCTCAGCTTGATTTGTATTCTTGGCATCGGCATTCTGGGATCCCTACTGGGCGATATGGTCTGGTTCGAGGCGGGTCGCTACTGGGGCAAGCCCGTTCTACGATTGCTCTGCGCGCTGGCTCCCGATCCCAGTTTGTGCATTCGAAAATCAAGAAGTGATTTTGCCAGGCGTGGCTTGCCAATCCTTTTGATTGCCAAACTCGTTCCTGGTCTTGGAGCCATCACACCGCCGCTTGCCGGAATGTCGGGGACGTCACGATCACTTTTTCTTGCTTACGATGCAGGCGGCGCAGCCCTTTGGGTAGCAGCCTACGCGGGAATCGGTTATTTTGCTGCCGAACGATTTGAGGCCGTGACCGGGTACATCAGTCTTACGGCCAGTCATGTGATTCTTGTGTTCAGCATTTTGCTTTTGCCTGTTCTGGCGTGGAAAGCTGTGCAGTTTTCCAAAATGGTCCGCGAAGTTCGATCACATTCCATTACCCCCGCTCAACTCACAGCTCTGATAGAGACCGGTGAAAAAGTCGCGATCATCGATCTCAGCCGGTTTGAGGACGATCCGGAAGACTCCGTTTCGATTCCGGGTGCATGGCGCGGCGACCCGACACGGATGCGACGAAAGTCCCAGGTTCTGGTTCCTGACGATGTAACTCTTGTCGTTTACTGTAGGTCGACGAACAACTTTGTCAGCGCCCGTGTGGCAACCGCCTTGCGTAAGAGGGGAGTGAATCGGATTCGGGTTTTGGAGGGCGGGCTGAACGCATGGAAGGCAAGCGGGTTAATTTTGAGTCCGACGCTCCGCAATCCTCTCACGGAGATGAAGCGGCTTGGCATTGAAATCTCTCCTCCGTCCACCGAACAGGAGTTGCTGAGTTCCGAAGTCGCTTAGTGTCAGCAATTTGCTTCGGGCGTTTGCGCGCCGCACGAGAACGACGCTTCGCATCCTCTTCGCCCGCTAAAAAATGGCCATTCGCGTGAATCTAAACCGCCGTTTCAAACATCTGTTTAAGTGAGGAGAAAGGAGAAAAACAATGCAACTCAGTTTGGAAGGTGTCAGCCTGCTTGTCGCCGATGTTGAAAGGTCAGTCGCGTTTTATTCAAAGCTGCCCGGCGCGCAAAAGATTATGCACCGGGCCGGCTACTTCGCCAAGTTCAAGATCGGCGATGGGCATGTCCAGGTCGTAGGACTCCCACCCGAGGAGAAGAGCTTCCACATCGAGATGGACGCGCCGGATCTGCAGGGGCTTTATGAGCACCTCAAGGGTGTCGGCATTGAACCCGACGGACCTCCGACTAAGCGGTCGTTCGGCAGGACAAACTTCCGCGTACACGACCCGGATGGCAACATCCTCGAGTTCGACTCGAACGAGGTCTAACCGGCCTGGTCACCTGCTGAGGAGACGCATTCAATGCTGATAGAACAAGAGTCGGTACCAGCCGAACGGCGAGAGGAACGGCCGGCACGAGGCAGCTGGGAGTTCGGACGGTCCGAGCCGCCCGTAGAAATTGAGACCAAGCGGCCGGGAAAGGGCTTGCTCCGCGCGCTTCAGAACCGAGAGTTTGCTCTCTTCTGGGGCGGACAGGCGGTTTCGCAGACCGGAACCTGGATGCAGCAGTTCGCTCAAGGCTGGGTTGTCACCACTCTGGTTCCATCAGCCCTCGCGCTCGCCTCGGTGAATCTCGCGGCCTCGATTCCGACCCTGATTCTTATGCCATTCGGTGGAGTCACGGCCGACCGGATGGAGCGGCGCCGGATTCTACTTGTTACGCAGTGGGCGATGGCCGTGCTTGCTGTTCTGATGGGAGCCTTGGTCCAGACAGGCCGTCTCCAACTATGGCACGTCTGGCTGATTGCTCTACTGCTCGGTCTTGCCACTGCCTTCGATCTTCCGGCCTACCAGTCGTTCTACCCTCAACTCGTCACGAGAGAAGATCTACCGCAGGCGATCGCCCTAAACCAGGCAACCTTTAACGGCTCCCGAATTATCGGGCCGGCGCTTGCCGCCTGGTTTGTGGCCCGCTGGGGGATGGCGGCCGCCTTCTTTGCCAATGGCGCCAGCTTTCTCGCGGTAATTGGCAGCCTTCTGCTAATAAAGCCAAGGGCCGCAACCATGACAGTGCCAACAAACACCAGACACTTCATGGCCGAAGGTTTGCGGTATGTTCGGGAACGCCCACAGATGATGGCCCTCTTCGGACTAACCGCCATTACGACGATGTTTGTGTTTCCGAATGTGGCGATTCTCATGCCGTTCTACGCGAAGCACGTGCTCCACGTCGGTCCGGGGAGCCTGGGCGCGATCATGGCGGTTTCCGGCGCCGGCGCGTTTGTGGGGGCGGTCAGTTTGCTCGCTCTCCCTCGCAGAGCCCGCATGGGCTGGATCATGTGCGCGCTGATAGTAATAAAGCTCGCGCTCTTCGCATTGGCGTGGTCTCACAGTCTGGGTCTGACGATAACGGCGGTCGCGATTCTTTCGCTCGGCATCTCCAGTTCGCTGGGAATAGCCTCAACCATGGTTCAAGAGAATGCCCCGGACGCTCTCCGCGGTCGTGTGATGAGTCTGTACGCGCTCGCCTTCACCGGCGTGATGCCGTTCGCGGCTATGGCCATCGCTCGGCTTGCCGACGTTATCGGAATGCGCCGCGAACTAATTGTGTCGGCCGTGCTTTACGGCATCAGCGGCATTCTCTTTTTGCGAATGCTCCGCAGAACTGACCAAAGGCCAACCGTAGATGCGGAGTAGCATTTTGCCGCGACAGATTCAAGTTCGTCGTATGTTGCGCCTTGACGGGCACAATTTGGCACCAAGCAACCCTATCGCTGAGATTCTGGCCGATTCACTGATCGAGAGGACACTTCATGGTTGCGCGCATTTTGTCTCTTGCGACTCTTGCCTTGACCTTGCTCGGGAGCAATCCGAAGGCTTCAGTCGAGAACGAGGCTCGCCTGCAGAGCGGTGACTTGCTGCCCCGGCTGGCAGGCCAATCGCTTCCGGGCGAACCCGTCGAACTCCCTTCCGCCGCAGAAGGTCATCCGGCCGTCGTCCTATTCTCCTTCAGTCGAGCTGGCGGTCAGCGGGCTCAGGAGTGGAGCAAGCATCTGTCCCAGGAAATGCCTGACCTTCGCATTTACTCCGCGATCTTCCTCGAAGCCGTTCCAGGGCCATTTCGCGGTGTCGTCGTTTCGGGGATAAAGAGCAGAACGCCGCAAGAGCAACAGAGGCGCACGATTCTCCTTTACGCAAGGTCGAATGCGTGGAAACAACGACTGCAAGCCTGCGGTGGCGAGGATGTCTGTCTCTTGCTGCTGGGACCCGATTCACACATTCGCTGGATGACAGGGGGCGCGTTCTCCGCCAACAGCGATCAGGCTCTGGCGACGCAACTGAGGACTATCGGGCATGAATGAATGGGGAAGCTTAGGGTTGAAACTCGTCGAGCCGCTTTTGTCAGTCTGTCGAAAGATCCGCAATTCCATTCGAGAATGGGGCGTTAGAACATATGCGATTGTAGTAGCCGCCGAATACGCTGATGATTTCGACATACCTGGGGTCGAGATTTGCGACAGTTGGGATAGCGAGGGTGACTCCGTCATTTTCCTTGTGCGGTCGAAGAAGGAACTCCGCGGCCTTTCGCAAGTCGTCAAAGGCATAATCGGTATAACGCGCATGTGAGTGCCATGTTTCCTCATCAGGCTCCGCCGCTACCGACTTCATTCCCGTCAAAGGATTGCCAGTATCTTTAGATTCCACGTTTCTTGAATTGTTCAGCCTCTCGAGGCGCAAACATAGAAGAGGCTCCGTTAGGTGACCCTGTAACTGTAAATGTCGGTTCGTCGTCGAACCCAGCGAGTCCCTTCCCCCGGGGTAGGCGCGAGGATCGCGAGAAAAGATTTGTTGCATCGCTTTAGAATTATTCGACATCGATATAAGTGTAATTGCCGCTCTTGAAATGGACAACCAATCTGATCCTGGCGCGGCAAGAATGGAGGAATTCAAAGCTATGTACTTGGTGCTCGGTATCACAGGGCATATCGGCGGCTCCGCCGCGCGGCATCTGTTGGAACAAGGCAAGCAAGTCCGTGCCATGGTCCGTGACGAGGCCAAGGCGGCTGCCTGGTCTGCGCGGGGTGTAGAACTCGTGAAGGGTGAGTGGCAGGATCCGGTTGCATTGATCAAGGCCCTAGAGGGAGTGACAGGTGCATACCTGATGATGCCTCCGACGCAAGCTCCCTCGAAGGACTTCCGTGAGGCGAAGACGGTGATTGCGAGCTACCAGGAGGCTCTCTCCAAGGTTCTTCCCCCGAAACTGGTCGTGCTCTCCTCCATGGGATCGGAGAAACCGGACAAGCTGGGGGCGATCACGGCGACCCACCTGCTGGAAGAAGCCCTCCGGAACATCGCCACACCGGTTGCATTGGTCCGCGCCGGGTCGTTCTACGAAAACCTTACATATGGGCTGCAGACCGGTCAGGGAGGCGTTCTTCCTGTGTTCTGGTCTCCAACCGAAAGGAAGATTCCGGCGGTCGCCACGGAGGACATTGGAGCCGAAGTGTCGAGACTGCTGACTACGGAGTGGACGGGGCGCCGGGTGATCGAACTCGGTTCAATGGTCAGTCCGGATGAGATCGCGCATCAACTCGGAGAGGTTCTTGGAAAAGAGGTGACGGCGCAGGCGATTCCGCGCGACGCATGGGCGGCAACCCTTGAGGGGATGGGTTTACCTCATGGGGATACCTGGGCATTCGAGGAGATGGCGGACAGCGTGAACTCGGGCTGGATCGACTTTGGCGTAGAAGACACAGAGCGTATCGAGGGCACGGTCACTGCAAAGCAGTTCTTTCTCGCGGCACAGAAGGCGCATCAACAGTAACGGAAACACACGAGAGGGTGGCAATGGATGGCTTTTTAACGATACAGGTATGGTCCGATCCGCTTTGCCCTTGGTGCTGGGTGGCTGAGCGGCGGCTCGAGAAAGCAATGGAAGAGTTTCCCAATCGGGACCGAGTGAACATTGCGTTGCGGTCGTTTCGCCTGATGCCAGGAGTTCCTGTGCATACTGTGGGCGAGCTGTTTGCGCGCAAGGGTTTGAGCGAGGCGGAGACCCGGGGCAAATTTGATCAAATGGAACAGATTGCGGCGAAGGAGGGGCTGATCTATCACCTTGCAGCGACGGACCTGGCCGGAGACACAATGGATATTCTCCGTCTCGTCAAATTCGCGGGTAGGAAGGGGCTCGAGTCTAGGTTTGTCGAACGACTCTACAAGGCATATCTTTCAGAGCACGCCTCATTGTTCGAACGTGAAACACTGCTTCGACTCTCCGATGAGGTCGGCCTGGATCGTAGCGGAGCCAAAGCCGTCCTGGACAGCCATGCCTTCCAGCAGGAAGTAGAACGGGACGAAGAGGAGGCCCGGAACGTAGGAGTGCGCGGGGTTCCGTACTATCTGTTTGCGAGAGGCGTCGCACTCGCTGGCGACCAGCCGGTTGAACGGTATGCATCGGCTTTGTGGCAAGCGTGGAATCAGGAGCATGAGAATACCGAAGTCCCCGTTGGCGCCACATGCGGCGCGGAGGGTTGTGAGTTCCCCAACCAGTAGAAAATCAAAACCCTTCACCGCGGGAATGCTCTAACGACTGCTTACCATACCCATGCGTTCGAACGCTTATCGCAACTAGATCGCGATTCTCTCGTTGCGATAGACGTGGCCAATGAGAACTGCACGGCCATTAGCCTGCGACGGCTAGTGCGTCAACAGAGATGAAGTGACAATTTCGAGGCAGCATGAAAAAGATCGGTCTTCTTTCCTTCGGACACTGGAATCCGGTGCCGGGATCAGAGACTCGCTCAGCGCAAGACGCGCTTCTGCAGTCGATTGATCTCGCTGTCGAAGCAGAGCGGATGGGCTTGGACGGCGCCTACTTTCGCGTCCATCACTTCGCCCGGCAACTTGCCTCGCCATTCCCGCTGCTAGCCGCCATAGGAGCGAAGACCCGGCGGATCGAGATTGGCACGGCGGTCATCGACATGCGCTATGAGAACCCACTGTACATGGCGGAGATTGCTGGAGCGGCCGACCTCATCGCTGGCGGGCGGTTGCAACTAGGCATCAGCCGCGGCTCACCGGAGCAGGTGATCGATGGATGGAACTATTTCGGTTTCCGGCTGAAAGAGGGCGAGGACGATGCCGGCATGGGGCGGAGGCACTCCGAGGAGCTTCTGGAGATACTGCGGGGCAAGGGGTTTGCGCAGCCGAACCCGCATCCCATGTTCCCCAACCCACCTGGACTGCTGCGCATCGAACCTCATTCCGAAGGTCTGCTCGACCGAATCTGGTGGGGAGCGGCCTCAAACTCAACCGCCATCTGGGCGGCAAAGCTGGGCATGAACTTACAGACCTCGACACTGAAGTTTGACGAGACGGGGGAGCCATTGCATGTCCAGCAGGCAGCCCAAATCCGAGCCTTTCGAGCTGCCTGGAAAGAAGCCGGCCATGCCCGCACGCCTCGGGTTTCCGTGAGTCGCAGTATTTTCGCACTGACTGACGACCGCGATCGCACCTACTTCGGACGTGCTGGCCAGCAGCAGGACCAGATCGGTTATCTCCACGGCGAGACGAGGGCAATCTTTGGCCGAGGCTATGCAGCCGAGCCGGATGTTCTGATCAAACAACTCAGAGAGGACGAGGCCATCGCAGAGGCCGACACGCTACTGTTGACCATCCCAAACCAGTTGGGCGTCGCTTACAACGCGCACATCCTGGAGGCCATTCTTACCCATGTAGCTCCCGCTCTCGGTTGGCGCTGAATCGTACGCTTGTTTCACGCCAGCATGGGAATGCCGAGTCAGGTTCGCATCCTCTCCGTTCTGTGCTCACTCAGAAATGTGTGCGAGGATCGAACGGTTCCGCCGGTTCGAACTCTCCGGCCATGGCGCGCTCGTGCAAATCCCAGGCGGATGCCCCCGTCCTGAATGCCGCGACTAATTTTTCCGGATCGACCTGGGAAGGCCGTCCCGGATTCGCCGTCTTCAGGTATTCGGTTGCCTTGGACGGACTGCCGAAGTTATTCACGAAAATCTCGACGACATTCCGGTCAGGGTCCTCATAGTAGATCGATGTTCCCACGCCGTGATCCGCCGCCCAAAGCATTCGAATTCCCAGACCCTTTAGCCGGAGATAGGTGCCGAGAAGATTTTCGAGCGATGCGTATTCGAATGCGATATGCTGCAGGCCAGTATGCCGCCGCTTGTCCGGATCTATGCTCGCGTCCGACATTTCGAAGAAGACAATCCTGTGATCCATCTCATCATTGCTGACAAAGGCGAAGGCCGAAAACGGGGGTCCCTGACGAGTGATGCGGGCGATGAAAGGAATCTTCGAGCGGTGATTGATTGACATGCCAAGTACCTCGCGGTACCAGTCAACCATGGCGTCCAGATTGGCAGTGAGTAGTCCGTAATGCGCCAGTTTTGGATGGGCAATTACCTCGGTGTCCATGTGAATTCTCCTCCTGATGATCTGTGTCTTCATTGCTCCGGCAGGCGCTGACCTTCCGACCGGTCTCTGCAGTGAGCGTGCTGAATGAAACCGGCGTTTCAAACGTCCGTTTCGTTCCTCGTACATGTGAGATTCAGCAGAGGCGCGGCCGGTTGCAACTAATCGGCACGCGGCACAATGAAGCGATTGGAGAGAGACATTGCTATTTCAAGAATCAAGGGACTCTGGCGTCACAGTACCAGTCCAAGGTGTGGGCAGCCGTTGGCGCAAGCGGACTGATTCAACGTGGCTTCTTCGCAGCCGGCTCGCCTTTCCGCCGCGCAACCTGTTCCATGCCGGCCAGAGAAAAGGCCACGATGTGATCGGCAATCGCTCGCCGTTGCTTTTCGTTGTTCAGATCAAGGCTAGGCCACAGCCGCTCCAGCATCGGCCGAGACTGCGTGTATTGCAATACCTGGCCGACGACGCTGTGTACGCACATGCGCGTCCGCGCATCCTCGGCGTCGCGACCGATGATTTTGCCCACTAGCTTTCTGAAGTGTAGGTAATTGGGCCCCATCGCCTCCGCCACGCGGTCGAGCGCAGGAGTAGGTTGCGACATCTCATGCGCCATGATGCGTGCAAGCCAGGCACGCTTGTTGCCCTCCGCCATCCTTCCGAACCATTCGTGAATCAGCGTCTGCAGGCCAACCCTTGGGTCCGGCGCATGCGCCATGTTCGTATCCGCTGTCGCCGCCTGCTGCGCCATCATGGCGGACTTCAGGACTTCGGTGTAGAGGCCCAGTTTGTCGCGGAAGTGGTAATTTACTGCAGCGATATTGGCTCCCGCGCGCGAGCAGATCTCCCGTACAGTTGCGTTCTCGAAGCCGACATCGGCAAACACCTCTCCGGCCGCTTCGATGAGTTTCTGTCTCGTTTCATCGGGCTGAGCCTGAACTTTAGCCATCTTAGTCATATAACACTATTTAAAGCGTCTGTTTGAAACTGTCAAATGACATTCTCAGAGGGACACCGGAATGCAACGTGTGCGAACCCACGCGAGCTCTGGAGTGGAGTTCCTCGTTTAGACACACGCTGGGCGTCGGCGGGCGAAGCCAGTCTGCCCGCAGAGCCTTATGCGGAGGATGTTGCAAAGGAAATATGAGAGGATGTGCATCCGATCAGAGCCTAGGTTGCTTCTGCTCATTCGAGCCGGCTTGCACTTCGAACAGCGAGCGTGAGCCACTCACGCGGGCTCAATTGGCCGGCTCAAGGTGGCCCATCTGTCCGGAGCGAAAGCGCTCAATCGCTGCTACGGCCTGGGCGCGGTCGTTCATGATAAAGCCTCCGTATTCGAAGCGGGGCTCCCGCATCTCAGCGCCCATGAGAATGAGGACATGTGCGGGGAGAAGAGAATGGACTGAAACACGTCCGCTGCCCCGGACAGCGAAAGCTTGCTCGCCTTCTAGCTTCAGTTGCTCGTGATCTTCCGTGTACACGCGTGCCTGGCCGGAAAGCACATATATCAATGCAACATGACCCTCGGGAAGTATGAACGAGATTTCGTCCCGAACCTTGGCGTCAAATAGATTGAACGGCTCCGAAGGTAGAAGGGGCGATCGGGCACCATAGAACGCTCCAACGACAGCGCGCACACGATCGCCAGCGATGCTCCGCCACTCGGGAACCTCGCTGCTTTCAAGGCGAAGCAATCGCGGGGCAACGAGCTTATTCTTGGCGCTCAGATTGACGAAGATCTGAACAGCGTGCAGTTCGCGGCCGGTCTCGGCAGGGACTTCTTCATGAAGAAGACCGCGTCCGGCTTCGGTCCAAACAATACCGCCGGGACCGGTGACCAAGTCGTTCCCGAGGGAATCGCGGCTGCGGAGCCCGCCTTGCGAATCTTCGAAAACATAAGTGACCGCGGCGAAACCGGCATGCGGATGGGGCGGGAACGGTCGACCGGTGACTCGGAAGTGATCCAGCACCAAAACCGGCAAGCCCCATTCGCCGAACGCGCTGAGGTCGATGGCCTGGACAGAAAATGTCCGGCCGCTTGCGCTCTGCCGAGAAAATACAACTGGTGAGAATTGAATTGCCACTGAGACAGCTCCTATCCTTGTCCGCTACGCAGTCGAACCCTCGTGGCGGCGATGAACGCTCGACGGGTAAATTCGTCTCTGCCGAAGCTCTGGGTGAGATTCACTTCTGGAAGAGTCCTGCAAACGCCGAACGGACCTTAACAACCGTCAACAGCCAAAGAACCACAAGGATCAACGCCATCGGCAAGCCACTCGGCGCCATAAAGGCGTGGTAGCACAGTATGTTCACCACGACCGGTGCGATGATCGCGAGCGCCAGGGCAACATAGCGTCCAACTAGCAGCAATACAGCAGCCACCAGTTGGAGCAGGAAAACAATGACGAAGTAGTGGGAGACGCCCAGCGCCATGAAGAACTGGCCTGCGACGCCTGGGGGCAATGGCATGGGGATGAAATGCAGGAAGCCATTCAGCCCGAAGACAAGGAAGATGACGCCCAGCAGGTACCGGGCAATGGTGGAAGTGACTTTCATGTTGAATCTCCTCTTCGTTCAAAATTCTGGTGTTCTGCCGCGATCAGACCGCAGCGGCAACTTCGTTCAGGTAGGGTGATAGAAACGTTTCAACGGGAACCTTGCCCTGCTGAACCTGACCGGTGCCTCCCGCCTGGACGAATCTCACGTCGCGAATCCCCATAAATCCGAAGACAAAGCGGAGGTAAGGGACCTCGTGGTCGAGCGCCGTCATACCCGAACTCTCCACGTAGTTGCCACCGCTAGCAACAATGGCGAGAACTTTCTTCCCGGCAACCAGTCCTTCCGGTCTGCCTGCGGCGTTATAGCGAAATGTCTTTCCGGCACGTACAACATGATCAATCCAGGCCTTGAGGGCCGCAGGAATGGCAAAGTTGTACATGGGGGAGGCGAGAATAATCTCGTCTGCCTCAAGAAGCTCTGCAACCAGCAGGTCCGACAGAGCAAGAGCCCTTTTGTGACTTTCGGTGTGATATTCCGGCGGTGAAAACGCACCCTGGATCCAGTCAAGGTCCACGAAGGTGAGCGGAGTCTTTGCGAGATCCCGTTCAATGACGCGCCCGTTCGGGTTCCTAGCTTTCCAGCTACTTACGGCTGCATCGCCGATCTTCCGGGAAATCGAGTAGTCCCCCCGGGGACTGACGCTGATATAAAGCAAGGTCGCCATAATCAAGCTCCTGAACAAGATTCACATCGACACCGATTCTATCGATGTCGATATGCTAGATGCGGACTATACTGGATTGGGTTCAGATTTTTTATGGACAAAGTCAAGGCACCGGAAGCGATCCATACCTGGGTCATCTTGCTGAAAGCACGGCAAGCCATTACGAATTACCTTCTTCCGCCCATCCTCGAGAAAGGCTTGGGGAATTCGGATTTCAGAGTCCTTAGCGTCCTCTTGCACCAGGGTCCATTGCCAGTGAATGCGCTTGGCCCGATCGTGGATCTCAATCCAGGTTCGGTAAGCGTAGCTGTGGATCGACTGTATAAAAAGGGGCTGGTCAGCCGGGTGGAAAGCGAGTCGGATCGGCGCGTGCGAACGGTCTCGCTTACCCCAAAGGGGCGGACTTTGTTCGTTCCGTTATTCAAAATGCACACTGCGCTTCTGAAGAGTGTTTTTGACGAGCTCTCTGCCCACGAACAAAAGCAGCTTGAAGAGTTACTCAAGAAAGTTGGCCGACGTGCCGAGAAGCTGGCCGGTGAGACTGAACCCAGGCGGTCGTAGCCTGTTGGGAAGTAGAGTGCCATCGCGAGTATCAGTCCTCGATTAGCTTTCCGCAGGTGTCACCCACCTCCGCCGTTCCATCCTCGGAGTGCACATTGAAATGATGTTCTAAAAGGGACGCGATTGCGATTGCGCGCTGCTGCGCGTCCTGCACCTCCTTTGGTGATCGGGCCATGAGTAGTGCGCAATCCTGGATCGAACTGCGTTCAAGAACGGTAATGACATACACCAGGCGCTCGAAGTCGGGCAATTTCATGATTGACGGAACATCGGTACGAATTGATATCGCTGTCGAACTTCCCGGCAACTTGCCGTCATGACCGTCGTCATTCAGAGTCTGAGTAGCCGATGCGGAAACTGGAGCGAAGACAAGCTGAATCGCATTTCGAACGATGGCGCGGCGAGCCCACGTGAGGATCCAGTCCGGTGCAACCGATCCGCTCAATCTGCAGTCTCTCATTGCGAAACTAAGACTCTGCGCTGCTTTCTCTGAGCTAGCAGTGAGCAGCAGAGCTAGGCGAAGAAGTGGTTCCCGTTTGGATTCAAACAGGCTCTCGAATTCTTCAGCAGTTGCGTAGTCGGTCCACCCGCCCAACCCGTTTCTCCGGGTGCTACTTCGTAAGCCTGTGCCCATAAAGTTCCCTTCGTGGTATTCGATCCGCCCTTCACGGCCGGCTGGATACTTGGTTCTGCAGCCGGCGACGCAGCAAGGCACGCGCCCTCAACAATCGAGACTTGGCCGCACCCTCTTTGAGACCCAGAGCTTGCGCAGCCTCAATCAATTTGAGGTCGTTCCCGTGAAATTGCTCCACGATCGGCCGGAAGTTCGGAGGAAGTCTTGTTACGGCGTTGCTTAGCATCTGGATCGTCTGCCTTTTCAGGTAGAGTTGTTCAGGATTCGGTGATGGGTCGGGAACCTCCCAGCGATCAATGATTTCTCCTTCCTCGCCGACGACCTCAAAACCCATTTCTGAGCGAATCCGGCGCCACCGCAGAAGCATCAACGCGGTGTTGATTGCGATTTGTGTGAACCAGGTCCGGAAACTGCAATTGCCGCGGAATCCGTTCAAATGCTTGTACGCTCGCATGATTGTCTCCTGAAGAACATCTTCGGAATCGTCCTGGTTCCGAACGATTTGAAAGATCTTCTGCTTCACGCAGCGGCCATATCGATCGCACAGTTCCACGAATGCATGTTGATCTCCACCTTTGGCTTCGGTGACCAACGCTTCGTCACTTGCCTTTCGAAGATCATCGACCTCTGCCATGGGTGCTGCGTGAACCGCTTCGGCGGCCGACTGAGCGTCGTAGAGATCCCGCGCAGACGTATCGACCTGAGGTGTCATACCGGACATTCCCACGGGTTTCGATGATTGAGCGACGCCCATTCTGTTTCTCCTGAATGCATCAGTACCGGTACGCAGCTAGGGTTTTTCCGGTCCTCTCACCTGCTTGATGAACGCCGTGATGGCCGCTCCAATCTCGTCGGGACTGTCCTCTTGTAACAACTTCCGTCCTTTGACGGTAATTTCCGTTTGGTGAGGCCAGGAACGGATAATCTCACGCAAGCGCCCCCGTGCCAGCGTGCCTGGCTCGCCATTGATAAACAACTTCGGAAGATCGGTTTGCACCAACCAACTCACGTTCTCGCTGACGACCTCGACGACGTTTGGGGGCTCACCCTGGATGGGAAGACTGCGGGGCCATGACAACATCGCCCTGCGATCTTCACCCGCGTTTCGGTAGGGTTGCCGGTAAACGTCTAACTCTTCCTCTGCGAACTGCCGCAGGACGGCCTGAGGCAGAATCCTGTCGATGAATATGTTGTCTTCCAACACCATTCGCTCGCCCTCAGACGATCGGAGCGCTTTGAACAGCGGGTGCGCGTACTCGGGAAGATCTGACCAATGCAACGGAGCAGCGACAGCTTCCATGTGAACGATCCCCTGGACGCGGTGACTGTTTTGTCGAGCCCACTCGAATCCGAGGACAGCGCCCCAGTCGTCGAGGACGAGCACTACACGGTCTCCGAGATCTAACTGATCCCACAAGTCAAACAGGTAGTTCCTCTGGTTTGTGAGACTGTAGCGGCCCGGTCCCAGCGATGCATCGAGCTTGTCAGATCCACCCATGCCGATGAGGTCGCAGGCGACGAGGCGTCCCATTCCTTCCAAATGCGGCAAGACGTTTCGCCATACATACGACGAGGTTGGCTGCCCGTGCTGAAAGACGATTGCATCGCCGTCACCCTCATCGATGTAGGCCATTTGGCTACCTTTGACGTCGCGGTACTTCAGTTTTGCGTAAGGCTTACTTCCGATCATTGAGGTTCACCTCGATTCCACGAGCAGCGATCATCGCGAATTGATCACGCGTGGAGAAGCGGCCGGAAGGCCGCGCGGTAGGACCAGGCGAGAAAGATTTCCAGCACGGTGACTAGGGCCGCAAGAGCAATTTCCGCCCTTGATGAAGGAACGAACAGGTGCATAAGCGCAACATTCACGATGACCGGCGCCAGTACAGTCAACGCGAGAGGTACGAAGCGGCCGATCAAAAGCGAGGTTCCGGTGAGCACATAGATCGCAAAGAGCAACGGAAAGAAATACTGGCTGGCGATCAGGCCATTGATGAAAACCTCAGCCGCTCCCTGGGCAGGTGGCAGCGGGAACAGATGCAGAAGCCCGTTCAGTCCGAAACCGAGGAACACCAGCCCAAGGAGAACGCGCGCTGCGACTATACCAGTGGATTTCATGCCTGATTACCTGCCTTTCCGATTACCAGCGGGTGGTATGCAGATCGTACGAGCCGGCTGGGGTGAATTCTCCGGCCACTGCACGCTCGTGCACTTCCCAATGCGATGCGCCTGATTTGCGCGCCGCAATAAGCTTCTCCGGATCGACATTCACGTGCAGGCGAGCAGGTAGATTCTTCAGCTGCTCCGTGACCGTCCAGTCGCTCGGGAAATTGTTGACGTTGAGCTCGATAATGTTCCCGTCAGGATCCGAATAATAGATCGCCGTCTGAATGAACTGGTCCGCAGCCCAAAGCAGCGGGATGCCGAGTGTCTTGAGCCGCACGTAGGTGCCCAGCAGATCGTCGAGCGTCAGGTATTCGAAGGCGATGTGTTGCACCCTTGCGTGCCGGTCTCTGTCACCATCGGCCGAGAGGCCGGGCGTCTCAAAGAAGGAGAGGCGATGGTTGCATTCATCATTACTGGCGAACGCTACAGTCTTGAACGGTGTGCCTTCCGGCGCCGCGACGCGCTTATTGACCGTCATGCCCAGCACCTTGCCGTACCACTCCAGCATGGTGTCCAGGTTGCCGGTGGTCAGCCCACAATGCTGCAGTTTCGGGTGGATTGTGATCTCGGTATTCATCTGAATGCTCCTTCTCGTCTTGGAATGTTGGCGTGAATCTCATGCATCCAACGCCTTACTCTTCTGCCCTGTTCCCTCGCCGCAAACCAGAGCTGCTATCCGCAGGTAGCTTGAGAGCAGTACTCAGGGCCAAATTCCCGATCACGAAATTGTCGTGCCTGAAATCGTCGGGGAAAACGACGCCTCTGTGATGGCCGACGTCTCTGAGAGCGATCGTCGCGACTGACGGGCACTCTGAGATCTAACGTCGGAAAGCCAGAATCCTTACGCTGGTGAGTCTGCGACGATTTGCGTTCTGATACAACGGAGAATCTGGCGATTGTGGCCTCGGAATATAGTGGGGACTCTGCGTTGTACTTGCAGGACGTGGAGCAATCCTACTTTCGTAGGATTGGTTGGTCGGCTAGCGTCGCGAAGAGAGGCAAGGGGGCATTGGATGCCAAACCCACACCTGAAGATCAGTCCTGATCATTGCGTCAAGTGCGATAAGAGATCTGATCCGCGGAACGGTCTGGCGCCATGCGCAGCCGCAGGTTAGTCTGTGTCAGCGGAGCTTAGAAGGCGATGCGTCACACTAAACCTGTTACTTATTGACAAAGAGCATGAAAGCCATCGCTCCCAGGAACAGGCCCAAGATCATGAGGCTAAGCAAGATTGCAACCAGCCATTCCATAAATGACTGCCTGCGAGACACAATCTGTGAGTCCGAGGTGGAAAGCAACGCGGATGGCTCGAACAGTTCGATTCGGTTTCCATCTGGATCTTCGAGTTGAACATGCTTCCCATTTGGACTCATTTCCATTTCCTTTGCAAAAACCATACCGGCCCGTTTCAGATTCTCAATTTGGGACCGAAGATCCTGCACATGCAGAACGATGCGGCTCCGAGCTTCTGATCCACGGTCGCAGACATCGGACGTCGAGGCGCACGCCGAAGCTTCACCGCTGGTCAAAGTGAGCTTCAGGCCGCCCGCCGAGAGCTGACGAGTATGCGGGGGATCCTGATGATCCAGCCTGAAACCGAGTTGCTGCACATAAAACTCTGTTGCGCGTTCTATGTCCGCCACCTTGTGACGCAGACCCCACGATCCATTGAAAGCCATCGGCTGTTCCCCGGAATACAGCAACGTTGACATGAATTCTCCCTCTGCCCACTCAGGACGACGGCACTGCTAGGATTTCTTTTCCTGCATGTAATGCGCGGCGACCAGCCATTTGTCTTTCGACTTGGTTACAACATAGATGTCAATCTGGGAATAAGGTGGGATGCGCGAACCATCGGTGAGCAGTATCCCGCCCGCGAATTGCCAGGACATCTGCACTACCGCGACATCCGGCTGAAGGAACCGAATGTGATCAATCGTGGTCTTCGGCGGCTCGGTGCTCGGGGAGATGACGTCAAACGTATCCGACCAAAGACTCTGGTTTTCTGCCCGTCCCGTTGGCTATCGACGCAACGCGATTCTCATTTATGAGGCCACAGAAGGTGGAGCGGGCGTACTAAGCCGGATTGTCCAGGAACCCGGAAAGCTGGCGGAGATAGCGCGAGCTGCGCTCGATCTCATGCATTACGACAACGTGGAGAGTGCAATTGCAGCACGCAACCCAGAGTTGCTGATCAGCAGACCTGAAGCTCATTGTGTGAAGGGTTGCTATCGATGCCTCTTGTCCTACTACAATCAGCCGGATCACGAACTGATAGACAGGACAGACCGGGATGCCTGCATCGTACTTCTCCAACTCGCAGCATCGACAGTCGATCAAACGGCGCGAGAACTCAACGCGTCAGTGGCTGCAACCGATTGGCTGCGCACTTTCGCTGAATGGCATCTCCCCATGCCGTCCACGGAACCTCTGAAAGTCGATGGTCATGTTATTCCGCTGGTCTGGCGTGAGCTTCGCGTAGCGGCAATTACGGCTGAGTATCCCGCCGAAATCGCAGCAAAACTTGAGGAGATGGCTTTCAGTGTCTGCCTGCTGCCAAGCGTACCGCCTTCTGAGCCGCTTCCGTATTTGGCGGAACTGTTGGGGGTCTCTTAATGAGCGCATCATTTGCACCTGGCGATCTGGTCCAGGCACGCGGACGAGAATGGGTCTCTCTTCCTTCTTCTTCGCCGGGATTACTCTGCCTTCGACCCTTGACCGGAAGTGAATCGGATGTCCAGATCCTGGATCCCGCCCTCGAGCGTGAGCCGGTGATTCCTGCGCGTTTTGACCTGCCTCGCCAGGATGATTTGGCGTCTCAGGATGCCGGTCGTCTCCTCGCCGAAGCGTTGCGCCTTTCTTTGCGGCGCGGTGCTGGACCGTTTCGATCGGCATCTCGTGTGGCGTTCGAACCGCGTGCGTATCAACTTGTTCCTCTCCTGATGGCACTGCGGCTCCCGGTCGTCCGCCTAATGATTGCCGACGATGTAGGAATTGGCAAAACAATTGAGGCGGCACTGATCCTGCGCGAGCTTGTCGATCGAGGGGAAGTCGAACGCTTCTCAATTCTTTGTCCACCGCATCTCGTCGAACAGTGGACGAACGAGTTGCGTGACAAGTTTGATCTCGATGCGATTGCAATTACGGCCTCTTCCGCTGCTCGGCTGGAACGAGGACTACCAGCTTCCCAAACGCTTTTCGATGCTCATCCGTATACCTTCACGTCGTTGAAACGGCGCAGAACAGCAAAGGAAGCAGCGAAGAGGATCTTGCCATGTCGGCTCACCTGAGAACACTTTGGAAAGGTCTCTACGTTGTGAATGGCGGATATGACAGGCTCAGGGGAGAGGAAGCGTTACGCACCGGGCATGCTGACGCTGTCGCGTATGGCCGAGCGTTCCTGGCCAACCCAGATCTACCGTGGCGCCTGCAACTCGGAGCCGCTCTAAACGAACCGGACCCAACGACTTTCTACGGTGGAGGCGATGCTGGCTACACGAGCTATCCCGCGCTCTCTTGAACCGCGCAGCCCCAGGATGTGCCAGTCAGAACTCACCGTCCGTGCTACGGATCTCAACTGGCGCCCTCAGACCAACTCACATACTGACCAGAGGTCTGGTAGAGCAGAGACCCGTTTTGCAGGACTGATCCGCAAGAGAACAACCCTCACCGCGTGATCAGAGCCTCTTTGTATACGACCTGCGCAATACGTGTGATCACCCGTCGGCGGGTGGTTTCATTGGCCCGGCTATCGGTCACGAAGACGGCGATCGCCAGTCTTCGGCCATCGGGCAGCGTCACCAGGCCGATGTCGTTCGTAGCGGCCGTGACGCCTCCATGCGTCCCGGAGTGGCCAGTTTTATGCGCAAGCGTCGTGCCGGGAGGAAGTCCGGCACGAAGCTGTTCCAGGCCCGTCTGAGAGTCAGCCATCGTCTTCAACAGAAAGGCATTCATCGCCGGCGAGACCGGAGAGTTCTTCGTCAGCCGTTCCAGCAGCTCCACGGCTGCGGTCGGCTCGATCCAGTCTTGATACTGAAGATTTTCATCGCGATCCAGATCGCGCTCGCTGTAGCGCACCTGGATGGCGTTGATGCCCAGCAAGTGCATGTACTTCTCCACAGCGAGTGGACCGCCGACCAGCCTGACCAGAATCTCCTCCGCGCCGTTGTCGCTTTCCCCAACGGCCAGTTGGATCACCTCGCGCAGGGTCACATCCACATTGGCCTTCGGATAGCGATCCGTCAACGGACTGTAGGAATTGGGAATGATGTCCGTTGGCAGAAAGCGTACCTTCCGGTCCAGGATCACGTCTGTCGACTCCCCGGGCCGTTGATCAGGCAGTAGCTTGCTCATTTCCGCAAGATGCAGGGCTGTCAGCGCAAGTGGAAGCTTATACATCGACTGCATTGGCGCGTGGTTGTGGGCGTTCAGGTCGCAATTCAGCTTCGTGCCTGGAAGCTCGCAAGAAACGCCTACTGTTCCATCCGCGTCCATTGCAATGGCAGCGATCTGGGTTCGAAGCGAATTCTGGGCAAAACCATGGACCGTCAGGAGAAGGAGAAGCGGGGCGAAGGCGCGCATATCTCAAACACTAGCCGAAAGAAATCCCCGTTTTGCTGTTGATTTTCTGAACAGATGTACTGCTTGGGTTCCTCTTGATATGTTGCCCAGTGTTCAGTGATTCAGCCCATCTGATTGTCAACCTTTGATAACAGGCCGAGACGCTCACCGACTCTTCCCATTCCGAAGTTGACGTTCAGTTTACGAGTTGACGATTTGGCGTGATTCCAGAAGCACTCCCGGCTCCATGCAGGTTTGCACTGATTCACGCCTACGGTGTAGTTTGAAGGTCAGTGAAGTACAAGGCGACATTGCCGCTGGTCCTACTGCTGCTGGTAATCGGGCAGATGTCTGGTGAGCTTTGCATGGCGCGATGCGAGGGCATCGCAACGATGGCACCTTCGTGCCGCTTTCCTGGCATGGCTCAAGGTCATTGCGCATTGTGCAAACATGCTCCAGACAACCGTACGAGCAACACTCTTTCAGCTTCCGAAACCTGTTCAGGCCAAGTCTGCAACAGTGTTTTAGGGCTGGTGCAGAACCGCTCCGCTCTCGGATTAGAGCCCTTGGTTTCGCTGGTATCGATCAATATTCTCGCTCCTCCAATCGAGGATGCAGCGCCTGCAGCCCGATACCGACATGTGCGAAGTAGCAAATCGATCTTGCCGTTCGACCCGCTGATCTCCACTCTCCGCATTTAGTCCGTTTTCGCCTGCCCGAAAAGCCAGGATTGGGTTGTCGTGTGCCTCTGCGAGTTTGAGCGATTCCGCTCGGCCTCCCGACTTTAGCCCAGTTCCAGCTTTCATTCATTCCGTTTCCATTCGGATCTCCGGTGTTTGCGACGATCGCTCACGCCGCGATGAGCTTTCCCCTTTTTTGAAACTGCATTCAGGAGGAACGATGCGCAGAGAAGAGATGAATTTCGATCGCCTTTCTTCGATCAGTCGTCGCCGATTTGTTGGAGGTATGGCGGCGGGAGCCGCGCTCGCGGCGCTTGGGTGGAAAGATCGGCTTGCGTTCGGTCAAGGCGCGCCGCCGGATTCGGCTGAACTGACCGGAACGCACTTTGATCTGACAATCGACACGATTCCCGTGAACTTCACCGGGCGACCCTCGCGCGCGACTGCCGTCAACGGGTTTACGCCGTGCCCGACCCTCAGGTGGCGGGAAGGCGATACTGTCACGATCTCTTTGATCAACCGGCTGAAGCACGCAACTTCCATCCATTGGCACGGCGTCCGTGTACCCGCCGATATGGACGGTGTGCCGGGGCTCAGTTTCGCCGGAGTTCCACCGGGCGAGACCTTTGAATATCGCTTCCCAGTCCGGCAAAACGGCACCTATTGGTATCACAGTCACAGTGGGTTTCAGGAACAGACCGGATTGATCGGGGCGATCATTATCGACTCGCGCGACCGCGATCCAATTCGGTTCGACCGAGAATACGTTGTATTGCTGTCGGACTGGACGGATGCGAATCCTGAAACCATCTTCAGCAACCTGAAGGAACAGAGCGACTACTACAACTATCACCGCCTTACCTTGCACAACTTCATCTCCACGTCGGCAAAGGAAGGTTTTGGTCAAACCGTCTCTGATCGGCTCGCATGGGCTCGCATGAACATGAGTCCAAGCGATATCTCCGATGTCACAGGCGCAACTTATACCTATCTCCTGAACGGACGTGCACCAAACGCGAATTGGACCGGGATATTTCACGCTGGCGAACGAATTCGTCTTCGCTTTATCAACGGTTCTGCTATGACGTTCTTCGATGTCCGCATTCCGGGATTGAAGATGACCGTTGTGCAGGCGGACGGCAACGATGTCGAGCCGGTCACGGTAGATGAATTCCGGATCGGCATCGCGGAGACCTACGACGTGATTGTGCAGCCGGCGGACTATGCGGCGTACACCATCTTTGCGCAGTCGGAAGACCGCAGCGGTTTCGCACGCGGCACGCTCGCGCCGAGAGTGGGAATGACAGCAGCCGTTCCCCCGATGGACCCGTTCCCCATGCGCACTATGGCGGACATGGGCATGGGCAATATGAAGGGAATGAAGATGGGAGATGTGAAAGACATGGATATGTCCAGCATGTGTGGGATGAACATGGACCGTTCCAAGATGCCGGGCATGGAGACGGGCAGTGACATTGCAACGACACCGCTGCCGCAACCTGGCCCACACACCACACCGATCATGCCCGTGAGCGGGATGGCGAACTCCGAGGTGCGATTGACACCATCGAATCCGGTTCATTTGCGCGTTGGGCCGCAAGTGGACAACGTGGCAATGGAAGTCAGCGAGCGGTTGAACGATCCTGGGGACGGACTGACGGGAGATGGCAGGCGTGTACTGACGTATGCCGATCTTCGTGCGCGCTATCGCGGCGTGGATGGAAGACCGCCGACGCGGGAGATCGAACTTCATCTCACTGGAAACATGGAGCGCTACATCTGGGGGTTCAACGGGAAGAAGTTCTCTGATGCCGAACCGATCGAATTAAAACTCGGAGAACGGGTGCGCTTCGTGCTCATCAACGACACGATGATGGAACATCCGATTCATCTGCATGGATTGTGGAGTGAGTTGGAAAACGGGCACTGCGAATTCAATCCCTATAAGCACACCGTCATCGTGAAGCCGGCAGAGCGCCTGAGCTACCTGGTTACCGCGGATACGCCGGGCCGATGGGCCTATCACTGTCACTTCATGTTTCACATGGACGCAGGCATGTTCCGCGCTGTGGTGGTGAGGCCATGAGCACGCGAAGACACAACGGCATTAGGGTAAGAATTGCTTTCACCGTCTGGCCTTTGCCCATGACGGTTGTCCTGCTGCTCTCAGCGGGTTTCATGCACGCGAGCGCGCAAATGTCCATGCCGTCTCACGGCCTGGGCGATGGCTCGTCTCCCAATATGAAGGATTCCATGATGGAGAGCCCGGTATTCGCGCACGCGCGGCTCGATCAGTTTGAGGACCGCACGAGTGGTGCGGAGAGTGAATTCCGTTGGGATGGCGAGGGCTGGATCGGGACTGACATGAACAAACTGTGGGTCAAATCGGAGGGCTTCAGTGATAACTCGACGATCAGCGACGGCGACCATGAAGCGCTTTACGACCACCCGATATCGCGTGTGCGATATTTCGATGCTCAGGTCGGCGTGCGAGCCGATCTGGATTCAGGTCCGCACCGCGCCTGGGCTGCATTCGGTATTGAGGGGCTGGCGCCCGGCTACTTCGAGTTTGCACCGACTCTGTACATCCGGGATGGCGGCAATGTAGCGGGCCGTGTAGTCGCTTCCTACGATCTGCTTCTCACGCAGCGATGGATTGCGCAGCCAGAGGCAGAACTGAACTTCTACAACAAAGACGACCCTGGGCGCCAAATAGGCTCGGGTTTGTCGGATTTGGATGCAGGCCTGCGTCTGCGCTATGAGCTCAGCCGCAAATTTGCCCCCTACATCGGCCTTGCCTACAACGGGAAATACGGCAATACCGCAAACTATTCACACGAAGCTGGAGAAACAACCTATAGCTCCCAGTTCGTGTTCGGGCTTCGAATCTGGTACTGACTTTCGGCTCGCGCTCAATTTGCTTGTATTCGAAATGCTGCAAAGGAGAACTAGCATGCTCAAGTTTCTTCTCGGATTCGCAGTAGCTGTCGTTGTGGTTGTGACGGCTGGCATGGATGCAGGACATTTACGGGACTTCAGGGCTCATCTGATTGAGCCTTGGCGT
>Ga0335069_10000478_pt1 | contig 67524 bp, 46 predicted proteins | sample Lox_Sample_11_FD_206714 | JGI IMG/M metagenome (GOLD analysis project Ga0335069, IMG submission 206714) | Soil microbial communities from Loxahatchee National Wildlife Refuge, Florida, United States - Lox_Sample_1.1 | ecosystem: Environmental > Terrestrial > Soil > Wetlands | place: USA...
ATGGAGCAGGAATAGCAGGTATAAAGCTTTACAAGGAACCGGGAAACAGGTATATATTCAGGCAGCGATCGAACAGGCCCGAAGCTATAAAAGAGATCTTCGGTACAATCTACGGCGATATAGACAATCTGAACCTGGAATATGGCAGCCACCATGAGGACGCCGCATTCGTCAGGGAGAATATTCCTTTTGCCTGCGACCTTTACCTCGGACACCTGAGGTACGGGACGTATGGCAAATACAATATCGATTCCGTTCACCCCGTGAGCCGTGAAAATAACTGGAGATCCAGGAACCTGGTGATGGCAGGCAATTTCAACCTGACTAATGTAACGGAGATTTTCACCCACCTGGTCGAACTGGGACAAAAGCCGGTTGATTTTTCGGATACGGTCACCGTCCTGGAGAATGTCGGACACAGGCTCGACGAGGAAAATGAAAGACTGTTCAGGATATTCAAGTCACAGGGTCATTCGAAAAAAGATATTTCACCGCTTATCGAACAGAACCTCGATGTAAAATCGATACTGAGCAAATCGAGCCGCGACTGGGATGGTGGATATGTCATGGCCGGCATGATCGGGCACGGCGATGCTTTCGTGATGAGGGATCCCTCCGGCATACGGCCGGCCTTCTACTATTACGACGATGAGGTAGTGGTTGTAGCGTCGGAACGGCCGGTGATCCAGACAGTGTTCAATGTAAAGACGGACCAGGTTAACGAACTTCCCCCGGCACATGCCATAATCGTCAAAGCCTCCGGAAATGTGACTGTCGACAGGATAAGGGAGGAGATGGAACATAAGAAATGTTCTTTTGAGAGAATTTATTTCTCGAGGGGAACAGACGAATCTATTTACAGGGAGAGGAAAAAGCTCGGCGAGCTTCTGACTCCCGCGGTTCTCAGGGCCATTGACTCCGACCTTGAAAACTCTGTATTCTCATTTATTCCAAATACCGCCGAAAGTGCATTCTACGGGCTCCTCAAGGGTGTCGAGGATTTCCTGAATGCATACAAGATCAGGAGGATCAGCGAGAATCGCTCCAACCTTTCAGTGGAGGAACTCGCGAAGATAATCAACATGAGGCCGAGGGTTGAAAAGATCGCTGTAAAGGATGTCAAACTGCGCACTTTTATTACCCAGGACAAGAGCAGGAACGACCTTGTAGGCCATGTTTATGATGTTACATACGGTGTCGTAAGAAGGGGAGTTGATAACCTGATAGTAGTCGACGACTCCATTGTCAGGGGAACAACTCTGAAGAAAAGTATCATCAGGATACTCGATAAGCTCGATCCCAGGAAGATTGTTGTGGTATCATCTTCACCGCAGATAAGATACCCCGATTGCTATGGGATAGATATGGCAAAGCTTGGCGACTTTGTGGCCTTCAAGGCTGCGATAGCCATGCTCGAGGAGCAAGGGATGGAAGCCATTATCACCAGGATATATGATGAAGCCAGGGAGGAGATAAAAAAACCTGCAGGAGAGATCCGCAACCTCGTAAAGGACATTTACAAGCCGTTTACAGCAGATGATATCTCTGCCAAGATATCGGCGATGCTGAAGAATTCAGAGATAAATGCCGAGGTAACCGTGGTTTACCAGTCAGTCGAAGGACTTCACCAGGCCTGTCCTGATCATCTTGGCGACTGGTATTTTACAGGCGATTATCCCACACCCGGGGGAAACAGGGTGGTGAACCAGTCGTTCATTAACTATATTGAGGGAAGGGATGAGCGGGCCTACTGATGGTCGCGCGAAAACCACTTGATGATAAAATCGGGTTTGTAAGAAGACAGGTGCCTGTTTATCTTCTCGACGTAGATATCCCTCAGTGTAATCATTATTCCGGTTTCTTCGACTCCCCCGAATTTATGATTGATAAATGTGCCGAACGTCCTCATCGTCGGAGAGAGGTTCATATATGCATTTATAAGCGGGGGTATCGTTTCATTCAGCTTCCTTACCTCGGATGAAAGGATCCGGTAATTTTCCTTATAGCTTCTTCCGGTAAAGATCTCTTTCATAGTGGCTTCGTGAATGTCGATACTGGCAGGTTCCTTTACGATTACCAGTCCGTCGGGATCGTTGAAATGCCTTCTGAGAAAGTAAATTATCATGTCGCGTGCACGCTGGTTGAAATGCGTGTACATGGTTACTTTTCCGAAAAGATATTTTATCTGCGGGTTCTCGAGAACAATAGCCCCGAGCCCGTCCCATAGATTATCGAGTGCGAAAAGGCTTTTCCTTCCCCTGTTGGTTGACTGGTACTCCGGATGGACAAAAGATCTGCCGAGTTCCATCAGGTGAGGAAGATATTTTGAGAGGAATTTTTCAGAGAAGTTGAAATAGGATGATGAGGCAAGCTTTGTAATGTCACAGTTCCTGCATGGCTTCGGGAAGAAAAAAAACCTGTACCCGCCAATGATTTCCTGGTTCTCGGGATCCCACACAATAAGCTGCTGCTGGGGGCTTTCAGGATCAGTATCAAAATCGTCAATATCGATCTCTTTCCCGGTACCGCCACCTGCATGCCTGAATGTGAGCTCCCTTATCCTTCCCACCTCGTGCATTAAAGAGGGCGAATTGTTATTATTGAAAACATAAACCTCATTATTGCCATTGTTAGTCCTGCGAAGGCGCTTATCCTTTGTAAGCTCGGCGAGAACCTGGCTTTTAGGCAACGGATCGACCACCGGTTTCATCTCCTTTTCCATGAGGTTGATATGAATATGCTTTCTTTCAGATGAATAAAAAGAATGCAATATAGTCAAATTTTTGAATAGCGGATATCGGCGGTCAGTGAGGCAAGACTGTATGTTTTTGCCCTGACATGATCGGCCCATTCCGAAGGGGTTTTTGACTTGTCGAAAGTCTGCCAGGGGATAATACCGCCAAAGACCAGGTCGATTTTTTTGTCCTTCTGCCTGAACATTTCATCCGGAAGCCAGAGCATCTCGATATTGGCCTTTATGCCGAGGAATTTTCTGAGGTTGGCAAGGTTATAGAAGAAACCGGAATTCCTGCCCGAGAAGTAAGCCGGGATGACATCCCTGCGGTGGGCCACTGCCTTGGAAATGAAGCTCTTCTGCCATTTGAGATCCATTATTGCTTCACGTTTTTTTCTTGAGCATAAGCCGGCAGGGAAATATAGAATCTGGCAGTCGGAGGCATAGGCTTCCTCAATCAGCCGTGCTGCCTCCCTGGCCTGTGATCCATGCTTGTTGACAGGAAGGAAGATCCCGTCCATATTCTTGATATTCAGAAGAATGTCGTTTACCGGAAATTTTATTTTACTGTATATTTTGGATAGCTCGTGGATAAAAACGAGGCCGTCGAGTCCTCCAAGGGGGTGGTTGGAAACGAAAATATATCTTCCCTCCGAAGGAAGCTTCTCTGCACCTGCGACCGTATATTTTGTATTCAATGCCCTTAAGCCTGCTTCAATGAACTTGTCGTCCTTCAGTTCCCCGTATTGCCTGAGAAAGTCGTTCAGTTCATTCTCGTGTATTAGCCTCCTTAGATAATTGATAAGGAAGCCCGGAACCAGTCGTGACAGGCCCGGGTTTTTGTCGTGCAGAACTTTCTTTACATCAATTAATTCCATATCCTGCCGGATGTTTCCGGGAAAGCAAAGTAACACAATGTCGGTCACAAAGTAATACAAATCCGGAATGCTATGCATAATTATGTCATATAAATTACAGAAATACAGATAGTTGGAATGTGATTTTTTTTGAGGGCCACACGCCGTCGCAGGATCAGATGCTATGCGAATTAAAAGTTATTAACAAAGGTGGAAAAAAATGGAGGCAAGTGGAGCAAAGTGGATATTTTTTACATATTTTAGCAGTTTATATCCGGAAGTGATTGTATGGCCACATTTATAGGTGATTACCAGTGCAAAATAGATGCTAAGGGGAGGATCATTCTCCCGATGGCGTTCAAGAAGCAGCTGCCTGCTTCTGCACAGGATCATTTTGTGGTCAGGAGAGACATCTTTGAGCGCTGCCTGGTTCTCTATTCGGGTGAAGACTGGAACAGGCAGGTTGAGAGGATCAGGAGCAGGATAAACCCATACAACAGGGAGCACAACCTTTTTCTCAGGAATTTCTTCAAAGGTACGGCGGAACTGGTACTCGACAGCAATAACAGGCTGCTGATTCCCCGCCGGCTGCTCGACCTTGCCGGAATAAAAAGAGACGTAGTGCTTGCCGGGCAGGATGGAAGAATCGAGGTGTGGGCAGCTGATCTGTACGAAAAGATCGACATGCCGACAGAAGATTTTGCAAACCTTGCCGAGAAACTCATGGGTAACAGGTTAATTGGTTCAGTAGAATAATGGTTTATCATGTACCCGCACTGCTGGATGAAAGTATAAATGGGCTCAATATCCGGCCCACCGGGATTTATGTCGATGTAACATTCGGTGGCGGCGGGCATTCACGAAAAATTCTTGAAAAACTAACCACTGGCCGCCTCATCGCATTTGACCAGGATGAGGATGCAGCCGGGAATGTTATTGACGACGGCAGGTTCACTTTTCTCGGGCAGAATTTCAGGTTCCTGAAAAATAACCTGCAATACCTAGGTATAGCCAGGGTGGATGGAATACTTGCCGACCTGGGTGTTTCATTCCACCAGTTTGATGAACCATCCAGGGGATTCACATTCAGGCACGATACGGATCTCGATATGAGAATGAGCAGGAATTCTGCAATTAAAGCATCGGACCTGCTGGGTTCTCTGGAGGAGGAAAAACTGGCAGAAATATTCTTCAGGTATGGCGAAATGAATAACTCGAGGAAGATCGCAAGGCTGATAGTGAAGTCGAGAATTTCAGGTCCTGTAAAAACAGTTAACGGGCTGACTGAGATTCTGCGCACGCTGGTGCCAAGGGGACAGGAGAATAAATTTTATGCAAAGCTTTTCCAGGCTTTGAGAATAGCTGTCAACCACGAGCTCGATTACCTGAAGGAGATGCTCCTCCAGTCACTGGATGTGCTTGAAAGCGGGGGCAGGCTGGTGGTGCTTACATACCATTCGCTCGAAGACAGGATAGTTAAGGATTTTATGCGTACCGGGAATTTCAGGGGAGAAGAGGAAAAGGACTTTTACGGGAATGTAATAACTCCTTTCAGGCTGATAAGCAGAAAAGCCATCACACCTGCAGAGGAAGAGATAATGACAAATAGCAGGTCGCGGAGTGCAAAGCTGAGGATAGCAGAAAAAATCTGACAAATGGAAGAGGCGAAGGACATTAAGGAAGTGCAGGATAACAGGGAACCCCGGGATGAGGTAAAGAAGGTCACCATCGGTACCCTGATGCGCGATCTAATGAGTGGTACCATCGTTACCGACAAGCTTATCCTGAAGAATATCTGGTTCCTTTTCCTTCTTACTTTCCTCGGGGCGCTGTACATAGCAAACAGGTTCCATGCCGAGAGGATAACCAGGGAGACCAGCAGGCTTCAGAAAGAGGTGAGGGACCTGAGATCTGAGTCATTGTCCACTTCGGCAAGGCTGATGCATGAAAGCAACCAGTCGCAGGTTTACAAGCTGGTCAAGGATCATGAACTGGGACTCGAGGAGCTCAGGGAACCGCCGTATAAACTTGTTGTGAGGGGAGGATGGTAGATGGCGATAAGGGATGATATAATCTGGAGAAGCGGTGTTGTATATTTTGCAATTGCGGCACTTGCCGTGGTCCTCTTCGTCAAGATCATCCTGCTCCAGTATGCCGAAAGGACCAAATGGGAGGCAATGAGTGAAAAGTATGTCTATAAAACCGACGAGGTAGTTGCCAACAGGGGCGATATTCTTGCCGATGATGGCAGGCTGCTTGCAAGTTCGGTACCCTATTACTCGATATACATGGACACGCGCAGCAGCGGCATGTCGCCTTCCGTCTGGTCATCAGGCATTGAGGGACTAAGCGAAGGTCTGGCCAGGATTGCCGGTGAGAGGTCAGCTTTAGAATGGAGATCCATGCTGGTCAATGCCAGGAAAAAAGGCGACAGGTACCTGCTGGTAAAGCGGAAAGTTGATTATGAGACTCTCACAAAATTACGCGACCTGCCGATCTTCAGGGAAGGTCAGTATAAGGGTGGCATGGTCATGACAGTTGAGAACAAGCGTATTCTCCCGAACACCGACCTCGCTTTAAGAACAATCGGTTACCTGAACGAGGGAAACGAAGGAAATGAGGTTGGAATCGAGGGCGCATTCGACAAGTACCTGGCAGGCAGAAACGGCATGCAGGTGAAGCAGCGCCTCACCGGTGGTGACTGGATACCCGTGGAAGATGCTAATACGGTCGACTCGCAGGATGGTTATGATATTGTTTCAACACTCGACATTGATCTCCAGGATGTTGCGACTACAGCCCTGAGGAAGCAGCTTGAAAAAAACAATGCCGATCATGGATGTGCAGTGCTCATGGAGGTGGCTACAGGAGATATCAAGGCAATAGCAAATCTCGACCGGGGTGATGATGGCGAGTATCGCGAGACATACAATTTTGCCATTGGAGAAAGCACCGAACCTGGTTCGACATTCAAGCTGGCTTCCATTATGGTGGCTCTCGAAGACGGAGTGGTTGATACGAGTGATATTGTGGATACCGGAAACGGGACCGTGAAATATTACAACAAGGTGATACGCGATCATGACAATGCAGCTCTTGGAAAGATAACCGTGAAGCAGGTCTTCGAAAAATCTTCCAACGTAGGCACCTCAAAACTGATATATGATCATTACAGGGATAACCCTAGGAGGTTCGTCGACCGTCTGTATGCGATGAGGCTGAATAAGAAACTCGACATCCAGCTGAAAGGTGAAGGTGATCCTGTCATCAGGTACCCAGGCGATAAGCTTTGGTCAGGTATCTCGCTTCCGATGATGTCGCACGGTTATGAGGTCCAGCTTACCCCGCTTCAGACTCTAACCTTTTACAACGCGGTGGCAAACGGAGGAAGGATGATGAAACCAAGGTTCGTGACAGAGGTCCTTCATAACGGATCTGTAATTAAGACATTCGGGTCGGAAATAATAATCAATTCCATAGCATCGCGATCGACAATACGGAAAGCCCAGAAGTTAATGGAAGGTGTGGTCGAACGAGGTACCGCCACAAACCTGAGGGATGCCGACTATAAAATCGCGGGCAAGACGGGAACGGCACAGATGGCTAAGCAAAAGTATGGCTACAGGTCGGGCGACAGGATAGCGTACCAGGCATCATTTGTCGGGTATTTTCCAGCTGATAACCCCTTGTATTCATGCATTGTTGTCGTTAACGCACCCTCAAATTCAATCTACTACGGGAACCTTGTAGCCGGACCAGTTTTCAAGGAGATATCCGATAAGGTTTATTCGAAGAATTTTTATAAGGACTTCCACGACATAAAGACCGATGATGAGATGATTGCAGCACCCGATGCAGGAAACGGGCTGAGCGATGATATCAGGGAGGTCCTGAGCGACCTGGGAATCAAATATCACAGGAACACGGATGATAACTGGGTCGCAACCCGTGAGCATGGCGATACGATCAGGCTTGCCCCCGTAAAAATTGAGCAGGGACTGGTACCGGATGTCAGGGGGATGTCGCTGATGGATGCAATGTTCCTGCTGGAGAATGCCGGCCTCAGGGTGCAGTTCTCGGGAATGGGAAGGGTAAGAAAACAGTCACCGGAACACGGGGCAAGAATTTTTGAAGGATCGGTTGTTTCACTCGATCTCAAATTATAGAAGATGAAACTGAAAGAGATAATAAAAGATATTGAGATACTGTCGCCCCGACGAATACCTGATGCGGAGATATCGGGTATTGTCTTTGATTCGCGGAAAGTTGAGGCAGGATCATTGTTTGTAGCGGTGAAAGGGACAAGGACCGACGGTCATGAATACATTGAGAGTGCATTTGAGAAAGGAGCTGCAGCGGTAATCTGCGAGGTAATTCCGGGAAAGTCAGCCAGTAAAGATAAAATTCTGAAGGTGAAGGATTCAGCAAGGGCCCTTGGGGTTGCCGCATCCGCATTTTATGGTAACCCGTCGTCCCAGTTCACCCTGGTCGGAGTAACCGGGACAAATGGTAAGACCACAATCGCGACCCTTCTTTACAGGACCTTCAGGGAGCTTGGGTATAAATGCGGCCTTTTCTCAACGGTCTGCAATTTCATTGAAGACAGAGAGCTTCCAGCAACACATACAACTCCCGACCCGGTTCAGCTTAACCGGATCATGGGCGAAATGGTTGAATCGGGAGTGGACTACGCATTCATGGAGGTAAGTTCACATGCAGTTGACCAGAAACGTATCGCGGGCCTCAGGTTCAGGGGAGGGATCTTCACGAACCTTACTCACGATCATCTCGATTACCACAAGACATTCGAGAACTACCTGGCCGCAAAAAAGGGCTTCTTCGATTCGCTCGGAAAAGGCTGCTTTGCCCTTTCTAATGCCGACGACAGGAACGGAAGGGTGATGCTTCAGAATACAAAAGCCGCGAAGTATCTCTTTTCAACAAGGGGGATGGCTGATTTCAGGGCGGCAATTCTCGAACAGAGATTCGAAGGGATGGGTCTGAAGATCGATGGTGAAGAGGTATGGACACGGTTCATAGGAGATTTCAATGCATCAAACCTTCTCGCGGTTTATGCCGCATCGGTCCTGCTGGGCGCTCCAGGGAAAGAAGTTCTGACTATAATAAGCGGGCTGACCTCTGTAGCGGGCCGCCTTGAAGTGGTTAAAGGAGAGGGTACAATTACAGGGATAGTCGATTATGCTCACACCCCTGATGCCCTGGTAAATGTAATTGACACTATCAACAGGATCAGGCAGGGAGGGAACAAGCTCATTACGGTAGTCGGGGCCGGTGGCGACCGCGACAGGACCAAGCGACCCAGGATGGCCGCAATTTCCGCTGCCGGCAGCAGCAAGGTCATACTGACTTCCGATAACCCGAGAAGCGAGGATCCAGAAAAAATCCTCGATGATATGGAAGCAGGAATTACTCCCGATCTGAAAGGGAAAGTCGTAAGGATAACAGACAGGCGCCAGGCAATTAAAACAGCGGTGCTGCTTGCGGGCCCGGGAGATGTTATTCTTGTTGCGGGCAAAGGACACGAAACCTACCAGGAGGTAAAGGGCGTAAGGCATCATTTCGACGACCGGGAGGAATTGGGAAAGGCTTTACTTACGAAAATCTAGAAAAGGATGTTCTACTATCTGTTCAATTATCTTGAGTCACTCAAAATCCCCGGTTCTGGGGTTTTCAAGTTCATCTCATTCCGGTCTGCCGGGGCAGTAATAGCGTCTCTCATCATATCAATGCTAATCGGCAAAAGGATAATACGATACCTGCAGAAAAAGCAGGTGGGTGAGATTGTAAGGGACCTCGGACTCGAGGGTCAGTATGCAAAGCAGGGAACTCCTTCAATGGGCGGTGTGATCATCCTGGCTTCGATTGTGATACCGACCCTGCTCTTTGCCAAGCTCGACAACATTTACATAATCCTCATGCTGGTCACTACCATATGGCTGGGATTCATTGGATTCCTCGACGATTATATTAAAGTTTTCAGGAAGAACAAGGAAGGACTTGCAGGCAAATTCAAGATTGCAGGGCAGATAAGCCTTGCCGTACTCGTGGGCCTGGTCTTTTATTTCAGCAGCGACGTCAAAATAGCTGAAAAAGTTCCCGTTTCCACTCTTTCCCTCAGGCAGAGGACAGAGCTTCTTGATCCCACGAAACATTACAGCGATAAAACTGAAATCACCCTTGAGGAGAAATCTACAAAGACCACCATTCCTTTTGTAAAGAATAACGAGTTTGATTATAAATGGCTCGTATCATTTGTCAAAGGGCCATTGAAACAACCGCTTACATGGGTCGTATTTGTCCTGATTGTCGTATTCATTGTTACGGCAGTGTCCAATGGTGCAAATCTTACCGATGGCCTCGACGGGCTTGCTACCGGGACCTCGGCAATTATCGGAGTGGCCCTTGCCGTGCTTGCTTACGTATCCAGTAACCTCATATGGGCAAGGTATCTGAACATAATGTATATACCGGGTTCAGAGGAGCTTGTGATCTTCGCCGCGTCCTTTATCGGTGCGACAATAGGATTCCTCTGGTATAACTCATTCCCGGCACAGGTCTTCATGGGCGATACAGGCAGCCTTGCACTTGGAGGCATAATAGCCGTATTTGCGATTGTCATCAGGAAGGAACTTCTTATTCCGCTTCTGTGCGGGATATTCCTTGTTGAGAACCTGTCGGTAATGATTCAGGTAGCAATATTCAGGCGAACTAAAAGAAAATACGGCACAGGCAGGAGATTTTTCCTGATGGCGCCGCTTCATCATCATTACCAGAAGAAAGGATACCCCGAGCCAAAGATCGTGACCAGGTTCTGGATCGTGGCAATTATTCTGGCAGTGCTGAGTATAGTAACATTAAAGATCAGGTAAGCCGGTATGAATAAGAAAATTGTGATACTGGGAGCAGGGGAGAGTGGTGCGGGTTCGGCCGTGCTGGCGAAAAAGAAGGGTTTCGATGTATTTGTCTCCGATTCGGGACAGATAAAGGATAAACACAGGGAAATCCTTGCCAGGAATGGAATCAGGTTCGAGGAGGGGAAACATACCGAAGACGAAATACTGGGTGCAGCGGAGGTGATAAAAAGCCCTGGTATCCCCGAGAAGGCCCCGCTTGTACATCTGCTTCACGAAAAAAACATCCCGGTTATTTCGGAGATTGAATTTGCCGGCAGGTATGCAGGTGGTTACAAGATCTGCATCACCGGCAGCAATGGTAAGACAACAACGACGAACCTTATATTCCACATGCTCAGGAAGGCCGGCCTGAATGCCGCTCTTACCGGTAACGTGGGAAACAGCTTTGCAATGGCAGTGGCTGAAGGCGGATATGATTATTATGTGATTGAGCTTAGCAGCTTCCAGCTTGACGGGATGTATGACTTCAGGGCCGATATGGCTATCCTTCTGAATATAACTCCCGACCACCTCGACCGCTATGGCTACCAGCTTCAGAACTATGTGGACTCCAAATTCAGGATTACCAGGAATCAGACCGGAAAGGAATTCCTGATCTACTGGGCGGAAGATCCGATTATTCAGGCCGAACTCGCGAAGAAAAGTTACGGTGCAACGCTTCTTCCTTTCTCTGCCGACCGGAAAGAGAAAATGACAGCTTATATCGAAAATAATGATCTGATAATCGATTATAAAACTAAAACCAGCCTTATGACAATCCACGATCTGGCCCTCAAGGGCCGTCATAACACCTACAACTCCATGGCTGCAGCAATTGCAGGTAAAGTACTCAACATCAGGAAAGATGTTATAAGAGAAAGCCTTGCCGACTTCCAGGGGGTTGAACATCGCCTGGAGCCTGTAATTGCAGTTGCAGGAATAGACTTTATTAACGATTCCAAGGCAACAAATGTCAACTCTACCTGGTACGCCCTCGAATGCATGGAAACGAAGGTGGTATGGATAGCAGGCGGTATTGACAAGGGAAATGACTACTCGGAACTGTTCGAGGTGGTGAAGAAAAAGGTCAAAGCAATTGTCTGCCTTGGCAAGGATAACAGGAAGATCGTGGAGTCTTTCAAGGACAAGGTAACGACAATTGTTGAGACAATTTCGATGGAGGAAGCAGTGAGATCATCGTATTACCTTGCTGCAAAGGGTGATACAGTGCTGCTGTCGCCTGCCTGTGCAAGCTTCGACCTGTTCAACAATTATGAAGACAGGGGCAGGCAGTTTAAAGCCGCCGTGAGAAATCTGTAATGCCGGGCCCCCTATTCTGAGATACGAGTCAAAACCAATCTGATAACAGGTAATCGCGATGAATCCGGGCAAAATACTGAATGTCTTCAAGGGTGACAGATCGATCTGGGCGCTGGTTCTCCTCTTCATGATCTATTCCCTTCTGTCGGTTTACAGCTCCTCGGCTAGTGTTGCATTTGCAAAGCATGGCGGTAATACCGGTTATTTTCTCAGGACACAGTTCATGATGCTCGCCTTCGGTCTGGTAATAATGATTGTAACACTTCACCTTCCCTACAGGATTTACTCATCGCTTGCCGGACTGTTCCTGATCATTTCAATATTGCTGCTCGTGCTGACATTATTTATCGGTGTAAGGGTGAATGAGGCTACAAGGTGGATTGTCATCCCGGGAACGGGATTCAGACTCCAGACATCCGATATTGCCAAGGTTGCACTTGTGATCTACCTCGCGCGGGCGCTGGCACAATACCAGCACGAGCTGAACGACTTCATGCTGGTCACCAAGATATTTATGATACCGGTAGCCGTTGTTTGCGGGCTGATCCTGTCGGAGAATCTTTCGACATCCCTGATGATATTCGGTATATGCATGATAATCCTTTTCATTGGCAGGGTGCCTTTCAAGTACCTGCTGGCCTACGTGGGGATAGCTTTTGCAGGCATTATACTGCTTGCCCTTGCCATCTCGGTTATAAAGCCCGACAGCAACAGGGTGACTGTCTGGAAGAACAGGATAGAGCACTTTGTAAAGGGAGGTGCAACAGAGGATGAGGATTACCAGTCGAACCAGGCTAAAATTGCCATATCGACGGGCGGCCTTATCGGGAAGGCCCCGGGTAAAAGCACTCAAAGGAATATCCTGCCACAGTCAAATTCCGACTTCATATTTGCAATCATTACTGAGGAATACGGACTGGTTTTCGGGGCGATCCCGATTATTATGGCATATATGATACTGCTCTTCAGGGCAATTGCAATAGCGAAAAAATGCGAAACAGCCTTCCCGGCCTTTCTCGTGCTCGGGCTGGTAGTTATGATTGTCATCCAGGCAATGCTCAACATGCTGGTGGCAGTCGGACTGTTCCCGGTAACAGGACAAACATTGCCAATGATCAGCTGGGGACGTACCTCCGTGCTGGTAATGAGTTTTTCCATTGGTGCAATTCTTAGCGTGAGCAGGGTCGCCAATGCCAGAATAAAGGACGAGGAATTGCCCGAAGGTGAAAGGACCGATGAAGGAGAAAAGATATATGAACCGGCAAAGACATAGAAGGGTTATAATCAGCGGAGGAGGCACTGGGGGGCATATCTTCCCGGCAATTTCCATTGCCAATGCACTGAAAAAGCTCGACCCTTCAGTCCAGATTCTTTTTGTCGGGGCCGAAGGGAGGATGGAGATGGAAAAGGTACCCGCTGCCGGTTATGACATCGTCGGCCTTCCCGTTTCAGGGCTTAACAGGAGAAACTTATTAAGGAATATCCCGGTACTGTTCAGGCTGGTAAAATCTCTTTATTATGCCAGGAAAATATTAAAGGATTTCAGACCCGATGTCGTTGTGGGTGTAGGTGGGTATGCCAGCGGTCCTGTTCTCCGGATGGCGGGCCGGTTCGGAATACCCTTGCTTATCCAGGAACAGAACAGCTACGCGGGTGTTACGAACAGGATTCTTGCGCGTAAAGCCGCGAGAATTTGTGTAGCATACGACGGCATGGAGAAGTATTTCCCGGCAGGGAAGATATTGAAAACGGGTAACCCTGTCCGCCAGAGCTTCGATAATATGCCGGCCCTGAGACAGGAGGCACTGGCATTCTTTGGCCTCGACAGCACCTTACCTGTCATTCTTGTACTGGGTGGGTCACTTGGTGCTGGAACAGTAAATAAAAGCCTGTCGGAAAACCTGGGGACCCTTGCCGGTTCAGGAATCCAGTGGATATGGCAGACAGGGAGATATTATTTCGAGGACGTCAACGCCCTGGTCTCGGTAACAGGTGCCACCAATATCAGGGTGCTTGAATTCATTAACAGGATGGACCTGGCATTCTCGGCAGCCGACATAATCATTTCGAGGGCCGGTGCAGGCACCATTTCCGAGCTTTGCCTCGTCGGCAAACCCGTGATACTTGTCCCGTCACCCAACGTGGCCGAGGATCATCAGACAAGGAACGCCCTTTCGCTGGCAGATAAGAATGCTGCAATAATGGTGAAGGACGAAGATGCTATTGCAAGTCTCACCAATGTATCGGTGAAGCTGATGAACGACCAGCCGCTGCGTGCCCGGCTTTCTGAAAACATACTCAGGCTGGCTGAAAGAGATGCCGATGTAAGGATAGCGGGAGAAGTTTTGAAACTTATCGGATGAAGGAGAGATATAATATAAAAGGGGTCTATTTTATCGGGATCGGAGGCATCGGAATGAGTGCCATTGCCAGGTATTTCAGGTTTCTGAATATCGAAGTTGCAGGCTACGACAGGAGCTCTTCCGCCATTACCCTGGCTCTCGAGTCGGAGGGATGCAAAATCACCTTTGAAGACGACTCCGTTACCGTTCCTCCTCTCTATAAAAACATCGCAGAAAAAGACAGTGTCTTAATCGTTTATACACCTGCCATCCCTAAGGATAACTCAATATTATCATTCTTCAGGTCCAATGGCTATGAACTGAAAAAGAGATCCGAGATACTTGGAGAGATATCAAGGCATACCGATACCCTGGCCGTATCCGGGACACATGGCAAAACGACTGTTTCGACCATGCTGGCCCACATACTTACGGTTTCATCAATTGGTTGCTCGGCTTTCCTGGGGGGGATCTCGAAAAACTATAACACCAACCTTCTGACCTCGGCAAGCAGATATACAGTGATCGAGGCCGACGAGTTTGACAGGTCCTTTCACAGGCTGACACCTTCCATGGCAATAGTAACGGCAATGGATGCTGACCATCTCGATATTTACGGAACTCAGGATGTCATGATAGAAGCTTATAATGAGTTCCTTGAAAAGATCAGGAGGGGCGGCAAGCTGGTGATTCATGAGAAAATCAGGCACAGGGCCAGGATAGCTGAATGGGTCGACGTATTTTCATACGGGCTGGATGAGGGATCAGATTTCAGGGCCGTGAATATTGTACAGGAATCCGGTACGTTTACATTTGACCTGGTCACCCCGGAAGGAACAATTGAAGACATAAAATTTCCTTTCCCCGGGAAGGTGAATATTGAAAATGCTGTTGCGGCCTCTTCAGTGGCTCTTCTTTGCGGTGTAAAACCGGATGAAATCAGGTCATCTCTTTTCACTTTCAGGGGTGTTCAGCGAAGGTTTGATATCAGGATAGACCGCCCGGGACTCGTTTATATAGACGATTACGCCCATCATCCAGAGGAGATAAGGGCCTGCATTAATTCTGTCAGGGAGTATTACGCCGGCAGAAAGATCACAGGCATTTTCCAGCCGCACCTGTACTCGAGGACGAGTGATCACGCCGACGGTTTTGCCCAGATACTGGATACACTCGATGAAGTGATACTGCTTCCCATTTATCCGGCACGGGAAAAGCCAATGCCCGGAGTCTCCTCCTTGATGATCCTAGAGCGGATGAAAAACGGGAACAAAAAGCTTCTCAAAAAATCGGATATACCTTCCGGGCTTGATATCGCGGGTATTGATGTACTGCTGACCATCGGGGCCGGTGATATTGACAGGCTCGTCAGGCCAATAGAGGACGAACTTAACCTGAGAAGGAAATGAAGATTGCCGGGAGGATATTAATATTGCTTTCGTCATCATACCTGGTGATAATTCCGGCATTTCTTACTCACCGGACGAACGGCATGACATGCACAGGGATAAGCATAAATATTGCCGATTCATCCGATTTTCATCTTGTAAACAAGCTCGAGATCAGGAACCTGGTTTCATCAGGAGGGGCAAGGGTAATTGGCGCCCCTGTTAATTCAATCTCGCTGGGTTCGATCGAAGAGAGGCTTTCACGACTCAGGGAGCTCAAGGAAGCTGAAGCTTATTTCTCGATCGACGGTACACTTCATGTTTACGCGAACCAGAGGAACCCGATATTGAGAATTATTGCAGGAGGAGGCGATTATTTTCTGGATGATGAGGGCGTGGTGCTTCACAGGAAAAAACTCTATACACCAAGGCTCCACATCCTGGAAGGAAACATAAGAATTACATCGCAGATGCTTAATGGTGTCAGCGTGCTAGATACCGCGATAAAGAACAGCATCCTTCCGGATATATATGAACTGGTGCAATATATCCGGCACGATAATTTCTGGTCGGCACAGATTGACCAGATAAATGTGGATGATGAAGATGAAATTGACCTGATACCCCGTATGGGCGACCACAGGATACACCTGGGAACGATTGGGAACTACAGGGGCAAGCTGCGTAACCTTGAAGTATTCTACAGGGATGTGATGCCGGTTACGGGATGGAACAGGTATGATCTTATTGACCTTGAATTTGAGAGCCAGATAGTATGCAGGAAGAGATAATAAATAACAACCATATTATACAGCTATGAACAAAAAAGAACAGTATGTAGCAGCAATCGACATCGGTACCACCAAGATAGTGGCTATTGTCGGTACGAAGAATGAGAACGGGAAGATTGATATTCTCGGTCTCAGCAAGGCTCCTTCCAGGGGTGTCAAGCGGGGCGTTGTGCTCAATATCGAGGACACCGTAAACGCAATTGAACAGACAGTGCTTGACGTCCAGAAGAGATCCGGAATCAGCTTTTCGGAAGTTTTTGTCGGTATAGCGGGCCAGCATATCAAAAGCATGAAAAGCCGAGGCTATATTATGCGCGACAATTACGATGACGAGATTAACAAGGAGGAGGTTTTCAGGCTGATTGAGGATATGCATAAGATCCATATCGACATCGGTGAAGAGATCATACATGTTATCCCGCAGAATTTTATTGTTGATAATGAAACGGGAGTGAAGAGCCCGATCGGAATGTGCGGGAGGCGGCTCGAAGCCAATTTTCACATAGTGATCGGCCAGGTTGCTGCAGCAAAAAATATTGAGAAGTGTATCAGGAAAGCGGGACTCATGGTAAAGGATATGATCCTTGAACCTCTCGCATCTTCTGATGCCTGCCTCACCGATGATGAGAAGGAGGCCGGAGTTGTGCTCGTAGATATCGGCGGCGGAACCACCGACGTGGCAATCTACTACGATAATATAATAAGACACACCGCGGTGATCCCGTTCGGCGGCAATGTCATAACAAAGGATATCAAGGAAGGATGTGCTATTCTGCACCGTCATGCCGAGCAGCTTAAGATCCAGTACGGTTCGGCGCTTGGCGACATTGCACCCGAAGACAAGGTTGTGTCGATACCCGGCATCAGCGGGAGGGATCCGAAAGAGATTTCCTTCAAGAGCCTCGCTTATATAATCCAGTCGAGGATGGAGGAGATAATTGATGCCGTGAACTTCGAGATCCAGAATTCGGGTTATGCCGACAAGCTTGCGGCAGGGGTTGTAATAACCGGGGGCGGGGCAATGCTCAGGCACCTTCCCCAGCTCATGAAGTTCAAGACCGCCATGGATGTAAGGATAGGATTACCCAACGAACATCTTGGTGGCGCCGCAAAGAATGAGATCAACCAGCCTATGTATGCAACCAGCGTCGGACTTGTAATGAGAGGTTTCGAATACCTTGAGACCTATCATAAATCGTTTAATGCAGGGACACATGAGGATTACGTGAAGCCTGTCACCAAAAAGCCTGTTGAAGAAAAAGAGGAAACTGAGGAAGAGGAAGTGGCAGTTAATGAAGCCGAAGCTAATGAACCGGAAGAGGAGAGAATATCCCTTACGGATAAGATCAAGAGCATACTTACAAGGATGTTCGAGATTGAGGATCAGAAGATAAGCTGATAATATGGTTGTTAGATTAAATGCTGTTCAAAACTTTAAATCACTATAGCTATGGCAGATGAGCTGATGAATTTTGACCTCCCGGTCGAAAGATCCTCCATAATCAAGGTCCTGGGGATTGGCGGAGGTGGAAATAACGCTGTAAACCACATGTTTGAAAAAGGCATACGCGATGTCAATTTTGTGGTATGCAATACTGATCATCAGGCGCTTGTAAAGAGCCAGGTCCCGGTTAAGGTGCAGATTGGCGAGGCACTCACCGAAGGGAGGGGTGCCGGCAGCAAGCCTGAGATCGGCCGGAAGGCTGCATTGGAGAATATCGCCGACGTTATGGAAGCCTTATCGGGGAACACCAAGATGGTATTCATCACTACAGGTATGGGCGGTGGCACGGGAACCGGTGCTGCACCTGTAATAGCAAAAGCATGCAAGGACGCTGGGCTCCTGACGATTGCCGTTGTGACAATACCTTTCAAATCGGAAGGCAAGGTGAGGATAAAGCACGCTATCGACGGGGTGAGCGAACTCAAGGATAAGGTCGATTCCCTGCTCGTGATAAACAACGAGAAGCTAAGGGAGATATACGGCAATCAGCCGGTCTCCACAGCTTTTGCAAAAGCCGATGATGTCCTGACAACCGCAGTTAAGGGAATAGCTGAAATAATAACGGTTACCGGTTATATTAATGTGGACTTTGCTGATGTTGAGACTGTTATGAGAGACTCCGGGGTGGCACTGCTGGGTATGGGAAGCGCCGCGGGTGAAAACCGGGCAATTAAGGCAATCGAAAATGCCCTGGCATCGCCCCTGCTCAATTCCAACGATATAACAGGGGCCAGGAGCATACTCATTAATATCTCCACGGGTAACGGCGAACATGAACTTACAATGGACGAGCTTGGAGAGATAACAGATTATATATATGAAGTTGCATCGGATGATGCGCTGATTATCAGGGGCCTTTCCAAGGACGACAGCCTCAACGAGGAGATCAGCGTCACAGTTATCGCCACGGGCTTCGAGGCAAACAGCATCTTCCAGCCTTATAAGCCCAAGGAACCTCACAAGGTAAGCCTCGACACGCCGACACCCGTTATCCCGCAGCGGATTATTCCGGAGGAAGGCAACGATGTGTTTACAGTTCACCAGAAAGGGAAAAAATCCATTATCACAGATATTGATGAAGAATCCCAGGGGACCATCGATTTCGGACTTGAGGATAAGGAAGAGGCCCAGTTGATCAGGCCAAGGAAATCTGTTACCGACCAGGACCAGGTGTCAAAATCCGATGCTACCCTCAGAAAAGTGAAGCACATGCAGAATATCCTGAAAAAGGAAGGTCTGTCAAACAAAGCGATGAAAGACAATATAGACACCTTTGAGGATGTACCGGCATATGTGCGTAAGAACCTGTCACTTGGTGCCCCTGAAAAGGCTGCAGACAGCAAGGTTTCGAAGTTCACACTTCATTCGGGCGATGATGACGAACCAGTGCTCAGGGAAGACAATGCCTACCTGAACGACAATGTAGATTAACATTCGACCCTGACCATTACACTGCTTTTTCCTATATTTGCGGGCGATGCGTAAATCGTTGCTCATAGTTGTCGTGCTTGCCGGAACATTGATGCTTCAGGCCCAGAAAGCCGATACGACAAGGCACCATGTTACCAGGCAGTGGAAGCTTTCCGATGATTACACCGAAGAGGTCCCGGTTTCGCTCGATACCGCATTTTCTCTTTTTCACAGATACAGGCTTGCCGAAAGGAACTCCTGGTTCAATGCATATCCGGGTAATTACGGACAGCCATTATACCAGGTAAATTTCTTCGACAGGATCAATGACCCTGACAGGTACCTTTACAGGTATCTTTACCCGTTCATGCATACTCCCGAAAACGCACTTTTCATCAATACGCAGGTTCCGTTCACGGAAATGGTCTTTAACTATGCGGGTCCGCGCGACAGGGCGGAGCAGACATTCAGGGTGAGACATTCCCAGAACATAAACCGTTTCATGAACTTCGGACTGGTTTATGATATAACCTACAGCCTGGGCCAGTACAGTTACCAGCGGGCCAACGATAAGACCTTCGCATTGCACTATTCATATACCGGTGAAAAATACAAAGCATATGCCCAGCTGGGGATAAACAGCTTTATTGACCAGGAAAACGGGGGGATAATTAATTTTTCACAGCTGCCTACCTATAATACAAAGGATGTTGAGGTCAACCTTAGCGGACTGGATAATGCGCAGACCACTCTTAAGAACTGGAACATACTGCTTGTCCAGAGATACAGGCTGGAAAGGAAGGTAACTGCTGTAAGGGATTCTGCCAGGCGGGATTCGGGAAAAGTTATCACAGCGAAGGATCCCTTTTTCAACGGTACTTTTTCGCATATTCTTACCCTTGAAAAGGGCAGGAGGTCATACACCGACAGTTATCCCGGCAGCGGGTTTTACGAGAATGTCTTCATGAATTCTGACCTTACCTTTGATACGCTCTCCATGCGAATCCTGAAAAACACACTGAGATTTGATTTTTCAACCAATGAAAAAAGGAAGTTCAGGCTTGGCGGTGGATTCGGTATAAGAAATGAGCTGTATAAGTATTTCCAGGAGACCCGGGCGGAAGCGCCTTACCTGGGGTTAAGAAGCTGGCAGAGAAGCAATACCCTGGCTGTCGGGCGGCTCTTTAACAACATCGGGAAGAAATTACGGTGGGAAGCCGAAGGCGAGTTTTATCTCAACGGCTACAGGGCGGGTGATTTTAATGCCAGCGGACTGGTGAGCAAAAGTTTTGATTTTTCGAAGGGTCCGGCAATATGGAATATTACAGGTGGTATTTTCAATACATCACCTTCGGAGTGGATTGAAAACTGGGTGAGCAATAATTTCAGGTGGAATAATTCCTTCGGCAAGGAATTCGGATTCAAAGCCGGCACTGACTTTCAATTCCCTTCCCGCAGGATGAGCCTAAGGTTCGATTACAGCATTATACACAATTTTATTTACTTCGGGCCGGATGCACTGCCTGCTCAGAATTCAGGGGCCCTTTCTGTTTTATCGGCCCAGGCAAGGAAGGAATTCTCGGTATGGAAGCTTCATCTCGATAACCAGCTGATGGTACAGGTGTCGAGCAACAAAAATATCCTTGATCTTCCGCTGGTCTCTGCCAGGTCGGCAGGGTTCTTTGAACATAATTTTCATTTCAGGATCACTAACGGTAACCTGCTGACACAACTTGGAGTGGAAGCCCTGTATTACACCGGTTATCATGGATACTCCTGGATGCCTGCAACAGGAGTATATTACCAGCAGGCCTCGGTTGTGACAGGAAATTACCCCTACCTGAATGCATTTCTTAATGTTAAATTGAAGCGCACTCGCATCTTCCTGATGCTCGATCACCTGAACTCGAAAATGAGCGGGTATAACTACTTTTTGGTGCCTGGTTATCCATTGAATATCAGGTGTTTCAGGTACGGACTGGCCTGGACATTTTATGATTAGAAAAAAGTTACTATCTTTGCGCCCTCAAAATTTCACTTTAGTAACCAAAGCAAAGATTATTGAAGAAGGGTTATATTTTATTGATTTTCCTGCTGTTGATTCAGCAAATGTCCTGTAACAGGGATATCCCGAACAAGGTAATAAGTCAGACATCTTTTCTCGATCTCGATGATTTCAGGACGAGGGGCAAGCTTGTTGCAGTTACTGACTTCAATTCCACAAATTATTTTATCTACAAAGGCACTCCGATGGGATTCCATTATGAGCTTCTTAAATCTTTTGCAGAATATTCGGGGTTGAACCTGGAGATAGTAACCGAAAATGATGTAAATAAATCGGTTGAACTGCTCAATGCCGGGAAGGCCGACCTGCTGGCTGTCGATCTGAGTGTTAACTCGCTGTTGGAAAGACAGGTTGGTGTGACATCTTCCACAGGAAGGTCAAGGCAGGTTCTCATCCAGAGGAAGCCGAACAGGTGGAACACCATGAGTCCAAAGGACCTGGATAAAAGCATTGTTAGGAGCAGGTCCGCGCTTGCAGGGAAGACTGTATATATCCAGTCAGGTTCATCGGCAGCCGAATGCCTGAGACAGCTGAATACCCAGCCCGGCGGAAAGATAACTGTTATCGAGGTGCCTTTTGAAACTGAGGACCTGGTATCGCTCGTGGCTAAGAGGGAAATTGACTTTGCCGTTTGTGATGAAAGCATCGCCCTTGTAAATACTGGCTATTATCCTGTTATTGATTCGAAGACTGTAATGAGCGATGAGCACAGCCTGGCATGGGGCGTACGCAGGCAAAAGTCCGAAAAGTTAACAGCTCTCTTCAACAACTGGCTCGAATCATACAAGTCGACAGAGAATTACAGCCTGCTTTATTCAAAGTACTTCAGGAACAGCTGGTCGAACCACATTATTAAAAGTGATTACTATACATTAACAACCGGCAAGGTCTCGCCCTGGGATATGTATATAAAGTCATTCAGCGATACTATCAACTGGGACTGGCGTCTTCTGACCTCACTGATCTACCAGGAGTCGAGGTTTGACCCTGATGTCGTATCGTTTGCCGGAGCATACGGGCTGATGCAGGTCCTGCCTGCCACCGGAAGGACTTTTGGAGTGGATATCAAAGCTTCACCGGTCAACAATATTAAGGGCGGTGTAAGGTACCTGAGGTACTTGCAGGATTTCTTTGCCGACAGGATACCTGATGAGAAAGAGAGGATCAAGTTTATCCTTGCTGCTTATAATTGCGGGGAAGGAAATATCATCGACGCGATGAAGCTCGCGGAGAAACACGGTAAGAACCCCCTGTTATGGGATAATAATGTGGCCTACTACCTTCTGAAAAAGACCGATCCGTCGTATTATAACGACCCGGTGGTAAGAAACGGATACTGCAGGGGTAACGAACCGGTTAATTTCGTTTCGGAAATTCTCCAGAGGTACTCAGAGTATAAATATATTATTCCCTCGGGGAAAGACCGGCCCTGGTAATAATAACAAGCAGTTCCTGGAGTATCATCGCAGTTGCTCCCCATATGACGTGTCCATCGTAGCCGAAATACCTGATGGTGAGGTTTTCACCCCTCACCTGCCAGGGCCCGGTACGGATTATTGACCTGTTGAGAAACCGATCCAGCGGCGCTTCTATGATATATTCAACCTCGGCCGGGTCGGGTCTGAAGGCAGGTCGCCTGTTTGTCCAGGCAACAACTGGTGTTACGACGATCCTGCTTACAGGAATATAAAGCGGGGTCAGGATGCCGACAATCTCGAGGTCAGAGGGATTTATCGCTATTTCTTCAGCAGATTCGCGCTTCGCTGTGGAAACCAGGTCGGCATCGGAAGCCTCTTTCTTTCCCCCGGGGAAGCTTATCTGTCCACCATGCACCCCCTGGTAATCGGGCCGCTGTATAAAGGCGGTATAAATATTTCTGTTGCGGGGGTAGAGAAGTATCAGTACGCCGGCTTCGAGGGAATCCTTTTCCGGTATCCGCGGGAAGTTTTTAACAAACCTGTCGGAGGATGCCATTGACCACTGAACCTCAGTTCCCGGAAGCCCTTTTTCGATTTCAGCTTTCAGCTCACCCGCGAACCTATTCATTCATTTCCTGAATTTCCTGACAAAATCTTCCACTTCGGGCACTCCTCCCTGGTAAACAAGGTAACCATTATAAGGTTCTTTTACAGTTATCTCATCATTTACAGGTGTCAGCATTATCCTCCTGACCTCTTCCTGGTCTTCCGTCTGTCCTAGCGCCCAGCCAAGCTTGACCCAGGCAACTTCAGGAAGCATGTTGCCAAGAGGTATGACCCCTTTAGCCATCATGTCACGTCCTGTTTCATAGACATACATGTGAACATAGCCCCAGATTGTCTGGAGGGTCATATAGACAGCGACATTTTTTTCCCTTGCATAATCAAGAGCCGGGTAAAGCTCCCTGTTCACGTGACCAAGACCTGTGCCTACTATAATTATACCTTTATATCCCATGTCCACAAGGTTGGTCATTATTTCAGGCTGGATGTGAGGGTAATAATAAAGCATCGTCACTTTCTCGCTGAAATACGGAAGTATCTTTACATTCCTGTCCTTCCTCCTCGGGTTGTAGCTCTTTTTTATAGGGTTTACTCCCTTCCTGGTAACCGTAGCTACCGGGGTGTCCCCGATTGTTCTGAAAGTGGACCTGTACGAACTGTGCATTTTCCTGACCCTGGTGCCCCTGTGAAGGAATCCGTACTCATCCGATGTAGGACCGAACATGCATACAAGCACCTCGGCAATATCGCCATGACCTGCGGCTGTTGAGGCATGAATAAGATTCAGGGCGGCATCGGATGATGGCCTGTCAGATGATCTCTGCGATCCGACAAGAATTATCGGTACGGGAGAATCCTGGATCATGAACGAGAGCGCGGCGGCTGTGTGGTGAAGGGTATCGGTTCCGTGACCTATCATTATTCCGTCTATCCCGTTTGAAATCTCTTTCCCGATTGCCTTGGCCAGTTTAATATACTGGTCGGGTCCCATGTTTTCGCTGAAGACCGCGAACAGTTTTTCAGTATTGATATTGCAGACATCTGCAAGCTCCGGAACCGCACCATAGAGCTCCCCGGGGGAGAAAGCAGGTATTACCGCACCGGTCCTGTAATCGAGCCTTGAAGCGATTGTACCTCCTGTTCCGAACAATTTCACCGAGGGCTTCTCCGATGAGTAGGGAAAATCCTTTTCAGGTATCTTGTAATTGGCCTTCTGGTAGCCGGTCTCAATCATTGACCTGATGGTGAAAATGTCAATGCCGATATTGTAGCCGGTGTCAATCTTGAGTACAATATGCTTATCATCATCATTCTCTGCCCTTGGAAGAACGGTTCCCTTAAAGATTCCCCTCGACGTGTCAATTTCCGCCTTGCCCCAGACCCTGACATTGAATTTTTTCAGCATCTCCAGCGCCCGTCCCTTATATCCCTGGAAAATATCTTCTGTCATTTTGCTTTCCTGATTTTGTTTTCAATCTCGCTCTTCAGCTCTGTCAGGTCAACATTACCCAGGGCCTGCCTGTGCAGCTGACCCATGAGCCAGTCGGCCGGGGCATTTTCACTGTCGGATAACCTTATCTGCCTGAATTTCTGGTATAAAAAGTCGACCGGAGCGGTTATTTCACTCATTGAGTACCTTGTAAAATCTATTGCTGTAAGCACCGAACCGAATTCCATATCGGGGTGGTCGTAAATAACAGGAAGCATGACCCTTGCAATTGAAGGCAGGAGCTTTTTCTTTGCAATATAGCTGAACAGCCCGTAAATCTTCTCGTAGGTAAAGCTTTTCCTCGGTTTCTTCCTTCCTTCAATATTCTTGAATGTATGACCGAGGAATGTGGCAATATAACGTGGAGAGAAGCCACATGATGATGAGATCCTCTCGATAAGGGGGACCATGTTTTTACTGAGAATGTAGCGGAAGGTATCTTCAGGAACACCCCAGCCTTTAAGCTGGTGGTAACGTTCAGAAACCAGTACAGGTATCATCTCGTTCAGTTTTTTTATATAGTCGTCTGTCAGGGGTATCGGCTCAGAATCGGTATCAGGATACATCCTGTCCCTCCCTGGAAGCACTCTTTCAAACATGCTGGTTCCGTCGGGAAAGGTTTTCCGGGTTTCATTAGGGACTCCTTCCCATGCAAGCTTTATTCTCTCGTCGATAGTCTCGAGCGCGGTGGGGATATCACCTTCCGGCCCCCAGATAACAAGCTGTGCATCATTTTCACCAGCACCCATGAACCTTGCAATCTTTTCAAATTCCTTTGGAGAGAGCACCGGCTCAATTTCTTCCGAATGCATCATATTTGGCTTCTCAATGCATGCGATCACTTTCAGCCTGTCGGAAATTTCATCGGCAAAAATCCTGCCCGGTTGCGTGAAGTGGGAGAGAATGCCGCGGCAACCGGGAAGGTTTATGGCGTATATCCTGAATCCCTTGTCGAGGGCAAACCTCACAGGTTTGCTTATGACATCGGGGGTTGAGAAATCAATCTCCCTCGGGGTCATTTTCCAGAGCGAGATGTCAATCAGCTTTTCCCTTAGAAGCTTTCTGATATTCAAAAGGGCCCATTGCCTGAAACATTCATTATGCGATAGTTCAGGGATCCATGAGTTGTGAGAGACCCCTTTCAGCTCAACCCTCGTGCCCCCCTCGCAACTGACATTTACATCCTCTCTCGCAGCACCAATCCCGGTCCTTACCTTCCCGGTGCTTCTGTTAAGAAATCTTATGTACTCCGCACCCTCGGCAAGCTCGTCGGGAGTAAGCATATCGGGATATGTTACAGTTTCAATAAGAGGCATGCCGAGCCTGTCGGTCTTGTAAACCCTTGTATGACAGATATCGGAGATCTCCCTGCACGAATCTTCCTCTATGCTCAGCTGGATAAGCCGAACCTTTTTGTTTATGAGCTGGATCTCCCCTTCAACTCCCAGTATTGCGGTTCTCTGGAATCCCGTAGGGATGCTGCCGTCGAGGTACTGCTTTCTTGTAATATGAACCTCACCTACTATATTGAACTTTGAAAGGATGGAGATTTCAAGAGCAATTTCAAGCGCCTCCCTGTCGATCGGGAATGGCGGAGTATCATCCACCTCGTACGTACATGCGGTAACATTGTTGATCCTGTACCTGATCTCTTTCTTAGTCTTGAATTCCATCAGGGCCGTTCCGTCGTAAACACCAAGCTCGCTAAGCGTGGGCCTCATGTGCCTTATGAGCTCGGCATTGTATTCATCATTGCCATGATAAATTCCCGCCGGGCACCTGCAGAAAAGCTTTCCTTTCGTTCTAAGCTGCTGGTGAACCTCCAGTCCTGATTTAAAACCGATCCGCTTATAATCTTTAACCGTGGCAGATTTTCTGTCGACATAACCAATTGCCCTCCGGGTCAGTTCATAGTTCCTCCTTGCATCAAATTTCTTCATCACGCAGGCTCTTTGAAAATGGAAAGTTAAACATCAAAAACAAATTATCAAACTAGTGTAAATCAGATTGTTTCACAGATGTTTATGATTGACGCCATTTGATAAAATGAGGTTTATTTTGTAAATCATTATACCGGTTTGGCTTAAAAAAATTACCGAAACAGGTATAAAAAAAATTTTCCGAAAAATTGACTGCCCGAAAGGGGGCTTTAAATTATTAAGTTTGTATACTGCAGACAATAAGTATGATACGTTTAAGTTAGCTGATAAATGAACTGCAATCCAGCTACTTGAACAGAATACCGCGGTTTTGAATAAGCATGAACCTGGGAGGACGGGGGCAGTTTAACGTGATAGTATTCAGTCGAACCTTATCGCTTTCACAGGTGTGATCCTGCTTACAAGCTGCGATGGAATAATGAGCATCAGGATAATTGCCGCCATTGAAACAGCATTGAGAATCAGGATATGCAGTGCATTCAGATTAACCGGGACACTCTTGATATAATACGAGGAGGCATCGAGTGTGAATAAGCCGGTTTTAAGCTGGAACAGTGCCAGGCCGATTCCAAGAAGGTTTCCCCAGAAAAGGCCCTTTGCAATAAGCCAGGCAGCCTGTATCATGAATACTTTCCTTATCGTCCTGTCTTCCGAACCCAGGGCCTTCAGAACGCCGATAAGGTTTGTCTTCTCCAGTATCAGTATAAGCAGACCTGAAATCATGTTAAATCCTGCCACAACGAGCATCAGTACAATAATAATAATGACATTGATGTCCTGGAAGCTCAGCCAGTCAAAAATCTGGGGGTACTTTTCCCTGATGCTGACGACCTTGACGGCAGGTTCATCCTCCTTCAGCCTGTAGCCGACAGCGTCATTTACATCAGCGGTCATCCTGCCGAGCTCATCAAAATCCCTTATATAAATCTCAAAACCGCTCACCTGGTTGTCGGCCCATCCGTTAAGCTTCCTTATATGTCCAATATCACAGAAAACATAAATCTTGTCGAAATCCTCCAGGCTGGTTTCATAGATTCCGGATATCACAAACTTCCTCATCCTGGGAGGGTCCTGTACAAAGTGCACCGCGAATGAATCACCAAGCTTCAGCGAAAGCATGCCGGATATCTTTTTCGAGATAAGGACCCTGTTTGTGATAGCCGTGTCGGTGATCACCGGCACACTTCCCTCTACCAGGTTTTTCCTGAAGTAGCTCCAGTCATAATCCGAGGAAACCCCCTTAAGTACAACACCCTGGATATTTTCGTCGGTTTTGATTATGCCTGCCTTCGTTGCAAAAACCTGGACATGACGCACACCCCTGAGACTCTTTATCCTTCCTATAAATTCCTGGTCGGAGCTTACCGGGGCGGTCTCGTACGAGTTATTTGAATCGAAATTAAGTATCTGGATATTGGCACCGAATCCGACTACCTTTTCCCTTATCTGCTGCTTGAACCCGGTGAGGACAGATACCGCAATTATCATTACGGCAAGACCGGCGGCGATGCCGACGACTGCTATGACATTTATTGGCCTCGAGAAGGATGTTCCCTCTTTCCGGCCTTTAATCAGCCTTTCCGCTATGAAGTATGGCAGGTTCATTTTCCGACTGTCTCAAAATTAGTAATTTTTAGACCATTGAGCCCGCCCGGCAGGACAAAGAGGAATAAATTCGCTAGATTTACATCACATGATTTCCACGACTATGCCACGTCTCCATGTCATATTAACTCTTGTTCTGGGCATGGGTCTGATTTCCTCATGTTCTCATAGTACCGTACCGGCTGGTTCCCGGAGAAAGCCCATGACTGACAAAGATTCCGTTCCTGTGATAACAGGCGATCTGAGAACCGGTGAGTATCTGAAGCTTTTATCCGGAAGAGCGGTGGCCGTAGTGGCAAACCAGACTTCGATGGCAGGGAAAACCCACATTGTCGACACGCTGGTTTCCCTTGGGGTTTACCTTCGGGTCATATTCGCTCCCGAACATGGTTTCAGGAACATGGCTGACGCGGGAGAGACAATCTCCGACAGCCGCGACCAGTCGACAGGCATTAAAATCATAAGCCTGTATGGTACCCACAGCAAACCTGCCGGAGGCGACCTTTCAGGAATTGATGTAGTTCTTTTCGATATACAGGATGTAGGGACGAGGTTTTATACTTATATCTCAACCCTGACTCTCGTGATGGAAAGCTGTGCAAATGAAGGTAAGCTATGCGTTGTCCTTGACAGGCCCAATCCGAACGGGTTTTTTGTCGACGGCAATATTCTGGATACAGCATACAAATCATTTGTCGGGATGCATCCTGTTCCCGTGGTGCATGGGATGACTGTGGGAGAGTATGCCATGATGGTCAATGGAGAAGGATGGCTTGAAGGTGGTAAGAGATGCAACCTTGTCGTAGTTCCATGCATTAATTATTCCCATTCCAGGTTTTATAAGCTCCCCGTGAGACCATCACCTAACCTGCCGGACCAGAATTCTGTGTGGCTGTATCCGACCCTTTGTTTCTTCGAAGGGACGGCTCTTTCGTGCGGCAGGGGAACCCCGTTTCCATTTGAGGTCTTTGGCAGCCCGGAAATGCCCGATAAAGGTTTCAGCTTTACCCCGAGGAGCGGCCCCGGATCTAAAAGCCCGATGTACAAAGATAAGGTATGCTTCGGTGTTGACCTGAGAGATGCAACAACCAGGGGGCTGGTTCCCGCCGGTCGTATTAACCTGCAGTGGATAATAGAAGCTTACAGGGATTACCCCGATAAGCCGAAGTTCTTTAATTCATACTTCGACACACTTGCCGGGGGACCAGTGCTGAGACAGCAGATTGAAAAAGGAATGTCGGCTGAAGAAATCAGGGCAACCTGGGCGGGCGGCATTGAAAAATTCATGAAAATAAGGGCAAAGTATCTCCTCTACCGGTGACTTTTACCCGGAAGGTTTTCCAGTTTGCTGAATGAGGTGGTCAGGCCCTTTATCACTGCAGAGCTCAATCCCTGGTGCTCCATCTCGTTAAGCCCTGAAATTGTAATACCCTGCGGCGTTGTGACCTTGTCGATTTCACTCTCGGGATGATTGGAACTCCCGAGGATGAGGCCGGCAGCGCCCTTAACGGTCTGGGCCGTAATGAACTGTGCCATTTCCGAGTTAAAGCCGATCTCGATCCCGCCCTGCGACATGGCCCTCATGAACCTCAGGGCAAAGGCGATACCGCAGGCACCGATTACCGTCGAGGCATCCATCAGCTCATCGTCTATCACGAGTGTCCTGCCCATCCTGTCGAACATGGAAATAATCCCGCTCTTCAGTTTTTCAGGTACGTTCCTGAAAGCGATACAGGTCATCGACTGGCAAATCTCCAGGGCGGTATTCGGCATTATCCTCACAAGAGGATTCTTCCCGAAGGCGGCTTCGATTTCCGACAGTGACTTTCCCGTGACGGTCGAAATTATGATCTGGTCCTTCTTCAGGCTGGCAGAGATCTCGTTCACCACCTCGTCAAACTGCCGGGGCTTTACGGAGATGACTACTAAAGGTGTCCCTTTTATTGCTTCTGCACTGCTGCGGCAGACAGTGAAGCCATGTGATTCAAGATATCCTGCCCTGGATTCCCTTTTCTCTGCCATCAGGATATCTCCGGGCTTATAAAGACCAGATGAGATCAGTCCCCTGGCGAGAGCGGTACCGATATTCCCGGCTCCTATTAGAGCTATCCTCGACTTTTTCATGCATTATAATTATTCGGTCCTGCCTGGATAAACCTTAAGTGCCTCGGCAAGCGTCTCCATTGCATTCTTCAGATCTTCGGTATTGAGAACATAGGCTATCCTGACTTCGTTTTTCCCCGACCCGGCTGTTGAATAGAACCCGGAGGCAGGAGCAACCATCACTGTCTGTTTTTTGTATTCGAATTTCTCAAGTAGCCACTGTGCAAATTTATCGGAATCATCAACCGGAAGCTTTACAACAGTATAAAATGCTCCCCTGGGCTTGGGGCAGTAAACCCCCGGCATTTCGTTGAGCGCCCTGACCATAAAGTTTCTCCTCGCGGTGTATTCGCGGTTTACATCCTTAAAATAGTCCTCCGGAGTATCTATCGAAGCTTCACCAACCACCTGGCCAAGTCCCGGGGGAGAAAGCCTGGCCTGGGCAAATTTTAATGCGGTTGAAATAACCTCCTTGTTCTTTGATATCAGGGCACCGATCCTCACACCGCACTCGCTGTACCGCTTTGAAACCGAATCGAGGAGAATCACATTGTTGTCGATCCCTTCCAGATTCATTGCCGAGAAATGCTCTGCCCCGTCGTAGCAGAATTCACGGTAAACCTCATCAGAGAAAAGGTAGAGATCGTGTTTCTTGACGATGTCCCGCAGTGTCAGAAGTTCTTCCCTGGAATAAAGATAACCTGTCGGATTGTTGGGATTGCAGATAATGATACCCCTTGTCCTGGGTGTAATCTTTTTCTCTATTTCGGTTATCGGCGGAAGGGCAAAATCGTTTTTTATGGTCGAGATGACAGGTACGATCCTGATGCCAGCAGAAACGGTAAAACCCAGGTAGTTGGCGTAGAATGGTTCGGGTGTAATCACTTCATCGCCCGGGTTTACACAGCTCATGAGTGCAAACAACACCGCTTCAGATCCTCCTGTGGTGACAATCATCTGAGTGTGGTCGACATTTATTCCTATTTTCTGATAGTAGCCTGCAAGCTTTCGGCGATATGTCTCGTTTCCTGCCGAGTGGCTGTATTCGATTACCTTGCCATCGTAGTTCCTGATCGCTTTAAGTGCTACTTCAGGCGTAGGGATATCGGGCTGACCTATATTCAGGTGATACACTTTTACTCCTCTCTTCTTCGCCTCTTCAGAGAAGGGGACAAGCTTTCTTATTGGTGAGGCAGGCATCGCCCTGCCTTTTTCAGATATTGACGGCATCAGTTTACGTTTTTAGATCAGCAAAAATAAGCAATTTGGGGATCGGATATCACCGGCGGAACAGTGTAATTGTTATAATCGGTGAATTTACCGCTGGTTAAGCTGATTGACCTGCAGCGTTGCACTTCAATCTTTTTGTGCACATGGCGAAACACTTTGCAGATTTCTTAATTAGCCGGTAAATATCCCGTATATTCAGCTTTCAATTTTTAAATATGCATCCACAGTTCAGAACCTGTTTCCTGGCAACCCTCCTTTTGCTTAACGGAGCAGCGGCAGCACAGCCCTGGAATGCGGTAAGGATCAGGTGGCATAGGGAGAGGATTGCCCCCGGGCTCTTCTGGCGGTATTCACATACCTTTCTTGAAGACTCCGTGCCACAGAACATAAATATACTTGTCATCAATCCCGGCAAAAGAAAAATTTCCCTGGTTTACAATCCGGGTAAAAATCTGCCTGTCAGTGTGATGGCTTCACCTTGCGGGGCACTGGCAGCCGTTAACGCCGGCTTTTTCAGCATCCGCGACGGCGGATCTCTCACATATATCATGACAGGCGGAAAGATCTCCGACAGGGATACCGCGTCAATGTGGCACAGGGTTGAAAATATGAGCGGACTGCTTGTCATAGGCAATGACGGAAACCCTGTGATATTAAAGGAAAGAACCAACGGGTGGATAGACAGCTGTTCAGCCTGCCGTGATGCATTGATTACAGGTCCCCTGCTGCTGGAGAATGGAAGGATTGCGGTCCTGCCCAACACATCACTGTCAGTTGCCAGGCATCCCAGGACGGCAATAGGCATAAGAAAAGATAAACGGATAATCCTGGTAACGGTAGATGGAAGGAGCGACCGGTCGGCCGGGCTCACAATACCCTTGCTTGCCGGCCTGATGCTTTCGCTTAAGTGCGTCGATGCGGTAAATCTTGATGGCGGGGGATCCACCACGATGTGGATCAGGGGAAAACCTTTTTACGGGGTCGTGAATATTCCGTGCGACAACAAGAAATTCGATCACAGCGGGGAGAGACCCGTCGCAGATATACTAATGGTTAAATGAACAATACGGATTTTTTATAATTTTGCATTTTCTCAAATTCAGGTAAGATGTTGGAAATACCTTCAAAATATGAGCCTGCAAAGGCCGAGGGAAAGTGGTATGATTACTGGCTGAAACATGGTTTTTTCAGGAGTGTTCCCGATGGACGTGAACCATATACGATTGTCATCCCCCCGCCAAATGTGACCGGTGTGCTTCACATGGGGCACATGCTGAACAATACCATCCAGGATGTGCTTATACGCAGGGCAAGGATGCTGGGGAAGAATGCGTTATGGGTCCCGGGGACCGATCACGCTTCCATCGCCACCGAGGCCCGTGTCGTTGCAAAGCTTAAGAATGAAGGGATTGAAAAGCGAGATCTCACGAGGGAGCAGTTCCTCGGACATGCATGGGAATGGACGCACAAGCATGGAGGGATGATTCTCGAGCAGCTGAAACGCCTGGGTGCTTCCTGCGACTGGGACAGAACACTCTTCACAATGGACGAAAAGAGGTATGATTCGGTTATAAGGGTTTTTGTCGATCTTTATAATAAAGGGCATATATACAGGGGTGTAAGGATGGTGAACTGGGATCCTGAAGCAAGGACAGCCGTTTCGGATGAAGAAGTCAATTATACCGAAGAAAAATCAAAGCTCTATTACGTAAAGTACAGGATCGTCGGTTCAGATGATTTCATCACCGTTGCAACCACCCGACCCGAAACTATTCTTGGCGATACCGCGGTATGCGCCAACCCGGCCGACAAGAGGTACAGGCACCTGAAAGGGAAAAAGGTGATTGTCCCGATGGCGAATCGCGAGGTGCCTTTCATCTTCGACGATTATGTCGACATGGAATTCGGTACAGGCTGTCTTAAAATTACCCCGGCGCACGATATCAACGACTACGAGATTGGCATCAGGCATAGGCTCAGTTCGATCGATGTTTTTAATGATGATGGCACGATGAGCGAGAGAGCCGGCATGTTCGTGGGCACCGACAGGTTTAAGGCCAGGGAGCTGGCGGAAGCTGAGCTCAGGAGGAGCGGAAACCTGGCAAAGGTGAAGAATCACGACAATAAAATAGGCAGGTCGGAAAGGACAAACGCAGTTATTGAGCCCAAACTCTCGCAGCAGTGGTTTGTAAGGATGGAGGAACTTTCAAAGCCCGCGCTCGATGCTGTAATGAATGGCGAAGTACATCTTTATCCATCCAAGTTCAGAAACCTTTACAGGCACTGGATGGAAAACGTACACGACTGGTGCATCAGCCGTCAGCTCTGGTGGGGGCAGCAGATTCCGGCATGGTATTACAATGACGGTGATTTTGTCGTTGCAGAAAATGCTGGCGAGGCGCTGAAGCTGGCAAGGAAGAAAAGCGGTAACAAAACGCTTCAGGCCGGGGACCTCAGGCAGGATGATGATGTAATGGATACATGGTTCTCATCATGGCTCTGGCCGATTACCTGCTTCGACGGGATAAACAACCCTGGTAACGGCGACATGAAGTACTATTACCCCACAAGCGACCTCATAACAGCGCCCGATATCTTGTTTTTCTGGGTTGCCAGGATGATCATTGCAGGATATGAATTTGAAGGTAAAAAGCCTTTCAGCAATGTCTACCTTACCGGGCTTGTCCGCGACATGCAGCGAAGGAAAATGTCGAAGTCGCTGGGTAACTCCCCGGAGCCCCTCGAACTGGTCGATAAATATGGCGCTGATGGAGTGAGGGTCGGTATGCTTCTCTGCTCTCCTGCCGGTAATGACCTGCTTTACGACGACAGCCTTCCGGAGCAGGGAAGGAATTTTGCAAACAAAATCTGGAACGCCTTCCGCCTGCTCAGGGGCTGGAAAGTCGATGGCTCTATAGCACAGCCCGAATCTTCGGCGATTGCCGCCGATTGGATGGAAGAGATGCTCAGGCACACCATGGCCGGGATAGACGGCGATTTTAAGAAATTCAGGATATCTGAGGCTTTGATGAAGACATACAAACTGTTCTGGGACGAGTTTTCAGGATGGTACCTTGAAATCGTCAAGCCGGAATACCAGAAGCCGGTTGATGAGAAAACCTACAGGGCAACGGTCGCGCTGTTCGAAAAGCTCATGCATGTCATTCATCCTTTTATGCCATTCATAACAGAGGAGATCTGGCAGCTTCTGGATGAGAGAAAAGACGGAGAAAGCCTGATGATCAGCCGTATGCCCGATCACCGTCGTCACGCCGGGCCGGTCCTTGAAAAGTTTGAAGTGGCCAGGGAGGTTATCAGTTCGGTACGAAATATCAGGAAAGACATGAATATTCCCCTGAAAGAGAAGGTTGAACTTTTCGTTAGGACGGGGCAGGATTTTGACAGTCATTTTAACCCGGTGATTATGAAGATGGGAAATCTGTCGGCAATAACACCTACCGGTTCAAAGGTCGGCGGAGCTGCATCATTTATTGTCAGGACGGTTGAGTTTTATATACCTCTCGGCTCCAGCCTCGATGTGGAGGGAGAGCTCAGGAAAACCAGGGAAGAGCTCGAATACACCAGGGGTTTCCTAAGGTTGGTGCTGAATAAGCTTGGAAACGAAAGGTTTGTTAATAACGCCCCGGCAAATGTCATTTCAATGGAACAGAAGAAGAAAGCGGACGCAGAGACCAAAATCAAATCGCTCGAGGAACGAGAATCGGAACTGATGAAGCTTATCTGAAATCCATCACGGCGCCAGCTTCCTGATAAAGTAGTTTTCTTTCATCTTTATCATGTGCCAGTCGTCGTTTAGTATGAGATGCCAGCCATCGCCGGTAATATGATTTTTATCTTCGCTGACCTGTTTCGCCGGGATTCTCACACTATTAAGGTTATAAGATACCAGGCAGCCTCCTTTTTCGACGGTGAGCTTGCCCCAGTTATCTGATACCCTTATTGAATTATATATTGTGCCAAGCGTGTCAAGCGACCTTATCTCTTCAGGCTCAAAATCGAAATAAGGGCTCTCGAGCTCGAGAAATACTACAGGGTTTTCGGTGAAGCCCTCGATTTGCCTGTGTATTTCATCTTTGATATTCTGAGCCCTCTGATCCTCCTCCTTGTAGATAGCCTGGGGCTCGTAGGCCAGTGCCACGCTTCCTGCCACATCCCTGCATATCGATGGAAGCCTTATATTATAAAGGGTCCCTGCTATCCTTGCCATATCCGTGCTGTCGTGCGTTATGGTACTGAAATCAAATCCCTTCTTATACGCGAGCCATGCATAAAGAGCGCCATGGATAAATCCGTATGACCTGGAATATGACTGGAAATTATAGGTCCTGTCAAGATTATCCAGGAGGTTCTGCCTGGCAGCTTCCTCCGATTTGCTGCAAAGCAGCATGTATGTGAATGTAGTAAGGCCTTCCCAGCATTCGAAACCGTTCTCTTCCTTAACCTCCATGGGGTATTGTTCCCTGCGGGCTCCCCTGAATATCAAGGCGTCGCGCAAGGCGAGATCCCGATGTTTACCATCGGATGAAATTGCATTCCTCAGGGCTTTCCATTCCAGCTTGAGCCATAGCCTGGCATTCCTTTCATCCATTTTATTAATGAAAGTGCCTGAAGGCTTGATGCCCGAGTTCTTCCTGAAGGTGTGAAAGAGCCCGTGTACGGCTCTTGTAACTATCCTGAAGGTGTCATCATTCTGACGAAGGGGTGCGGTTGCAAATAATGTCCCGCCAATTTTAGCGCCGGCATTATCCAGAACAATCTCCCTTGGGAAGGTGCCTGTGTAAATGCCGTCCTTCAGCTTGAGTGTTCCTTCCGCGTCAGGACCGTTAGCATAAATTTTCTTTGTCTGCCTGTCAACAAACATCAGCGGGCCGTACAGATTTTTCCCCCAGAGCCTGCCTGAATCAAGGTTACATATCTCCCTTACCCTGTTAAAATACCATAAGGCTTTTTCAGTGGAGAAGTACGAATCTTTTTGTTTAGTCGAACAACCTGTCAGAAATATGAAGGCCAGGCAATAAATCCATTTTCTCATGTGGCTTCATTAGCTCGTCAAAAGTAATGAAAAATAATCACATGGTTCACAATACACGACAAGACAAAGTTCATTTGCACAGAATAGTTAAATATTTATTTTTGCTACTCACATTTTGAAGATGCCATGAACACAAACGAGATCATGATGAATCCGAACGAGCTGGTGCAGTTTCTGAAAAAGCCATCAGCAGAGTTCACGCGCGACGATATTATCAAATTCATTGAAGCCAGGGGCATATCTATGCTTAATTTCAGGTATATAGCTGAGGACGGCAAGCTGAAAGTGCTGAATTTCGTTCCCTCGTCCCGCGAGCATCTTGAATCGATACTCTCGACGGGGGAGAGGGTTGACGGTTCGAGTCTTTTCTCCTTTATTGAGTCGGGATCGAGCGACCTGTACATAATCCCGAAATTCAGGACGGCTTTTGTGAACCCCTTCACCGGGACACCCACTCTCGAAATACTCTGTTCCTTTTACAACAGCGAAGGAAAGCCTCTCGACAGCTCGCCTGAACAGATACTCAGGAAAGCCTACACCAGGTTCAGGGAGACGACAGGGCTGAAAATGAAGGCATTTGGCGAGCTTGAATTTTATGTCAGGTCAGTTCATGATTCACTCTTCCCGCTGATCGATCAGAAGGGATATCACCAGTCAAAACCTTTTGCCAAGTTTGAGGACCTGAGGGTAGAGGCACTGGAGCTGTGTGCAAGGGCGGGATGTAAGATAAAGTACGGGCATTCCGAGGTTGGCAGTTTTACCAAGGATGAGGAAGATTTTGAACAGCACGAGATAGAGTTCCTTCCGGTTGAGATGGATGAGGCTGTTGACCAGCTTGTCATCTCAAAATGGATCCTGAGGATGCTTGGTTACGAATATGGTGTGGAGATTAGCTTCGCGCCAAAAATAACGGTAGGGAAGGCGGGCTCAGGGATGCATATTCATATGATGCTCGAGAAAGACGGGCAGAATATCATGGTTGAGGACGGCAGGCTGAGCGATACTGCCAGGAAGATGATTGCCGGCATTCTCGACCTTTCAAAGGCCCTGACCGCATTCGGAAATACTATCCCGACTTCTTACCTGAGGCTTGTACCGCACCAGGAGGCCCCTACTAATATCTGCTGGGGCGACCGCAACAGGTCGGTCCTTGTTCGGGTTCCGCTTGGATGGATAGGCGCAACTAATATGATAAAGGATGCCAATCCTGTCGACAATTTTGAGATCTCCGGCTTCCCGACCAAACAGAGTGTTGAGCTGCGCTCGCCCGACGGGTCGGCGGATGCATACAAGCTGTTTGCCGGACTGGTTATAGCCGTTGAGAACGGGCTCTCAATGAAAAATGCCCTTGAGAAAGCGGCCGATCTTTATGTCGACTATAATATCTTCAGGGAAGAAAACAGGAAAAAACAGAAGCTTGAATCATTACCGGCATCATGCTGGGAATCGGCCGACTGCCTTGCTGAAAGGCGGGACATGTTTGAACGCAACGGGGTCTTTCCCCCTGGAGTTATAGATAACGTTATTGCAAGGCTGAAAGCATATAACGACAAGGATCTGAGCCAAAAGCTTTTCAATAAGAATGAAGAGATCAGGAAACTGGTTGACCAGTTTCTTCACTGTAGCTGATTTCGCCAGATACATACCTGTTCTCCTCCCTCGCTTCCTTGATGCTGACATTCAGCTCAAAGCCGATGAGCAGGGCTATGGAGTTGAGATACAGCCAGATCATAATTACAATCAGAGTTCCGATTGAACCGTACAGCCTGTTGTACTGCCCGAAATTATTTACATAGGCCGAGAAGCCTATCGAGGTTAGAATAAAGAGGAACGTCGCAATAATCGATCCCGGTGAAATGAACCTGAATTCCGATCTTTTCGCAGGTGCCAGCCAGTAGAGAAAAGATATTGCCAGGAAAATCAGCATGGCGATGATCAGCCATTTCAGGACTACAAGGAAATAAAAGACGAGGTTCTTGTGAAGGTAATGCATCGCCACCAGCTTGCTGATGATAAGCTTACCTCCTATAAGCAGAGATCCCGCAAGGGCAACCATGAAGAACACTATTATCAGCAGAATTATCGAAATCTTTCTCTGGTCGACCCATGTCCTCGACCTGAACCTGTGCGATGATACGACAAATGCATTGATAGTGGCGTGAATGCCGTTCGTGGAAAAGACAATGGTGGCAATAAACATGAATATCAGGAAACCGCTGCTTTTCTTTGTTATGACGTCTATGATTGTCGATTGCATAACGGAATATGCCTGGGTGGGAGTTATATTTTCGAGAAGCCTGATGAGCTCCTGTTTCAGATTTGGTACCGGTATGAATGGTATAAGTGTGAAAAGGAAAATCGAGGCGGGCAGAAAAGCCATCAGCATATTGAAGGCAATCGACGAGGCCCTTGTAACGAGAACACCCTTACCGAATCCCCTGAATACGAATCTCAGGACATTGCCCAGGGGGACTCCCTTAAAACCTGGAAGTACGATTTTGCCAAGCCGTCTCCGGGACCGGGGTTCGCTCATGATGACTCTTTTACCGCTTTCAGACTCAGGTCAAGGCTCCTGAGGTGGTGTGTTATTGCCCCTACCGATACATAATCAACGCCACAGAGTGCATAATCCCTTACATTTTCAAGCGTTATTCCTCCTGAGGATTCGGTCTCAAACCTGCCATCGATCAGTTTAACAGCTTCCCTTGTATCAGGCAGGCTGAAGTTATCGAGCATGATCCTGTCAACCTTGCCGGCAGAAATAATTTCCCTTACATCTTCCAGGTTCCTGGCTTCAATTTCGATCCTGAGGTCAAGCCCGTTCCTTGTGATGTAATTGCACGCCTTCTCTATTGACCGTGCAATGCCGCCGGCATAATCAACATGATTGTCTTTAAGCATTATCATGTCGTAAAGGCCCATCCTGTGGTTGTTGCCACCACCAAGGCGGACCGCTTCTTTCTCAAGCATCCTCATGCCGGGAGCTGTTTTCCTGGTATCGAGTATCCTTGTCCTGAGACCTTCAAGCCTGGCGACATATTCACTTGTTGAAGTAGCGATCCCGCTCATCCTCTGCATGATGTTGAGCACAAGCCTTTCGGATTTAAGAATTGCGTGTATGCTCCCTGTCACGAAGAATGCCACATCGCCCGGCGAAACCCTTGATCCGTCGCTGATTAGAATATTCATTCTGTGACCGGGATCAGTAAGGCTAAAGACGGCCCCTGCAACCCTGACACCTGCAAGCACACCCTTTTGTTTTACAAGCAGCCTTGCTGTACCCTCCGACCCGGAGGGAATGCAGGAGAGCGATGAATGATCACCGGTACCTATATCTTCCTGCAGGCAGAGCCTGATAAAATCCTGCAGTTCACTATTTTCCATTATCCGGCTCTATGCGTATCTGATGAATAAGCAATTCGCTGCCAACTTTTTTCAGGAGGAAGTACACCCTGAAATCTGCCTTATCGGTTTTAAGGCTGCCGATGGCATACTGTGCATCGTTTGTACCACCCTGGTGGCGGATGATAAAATCCCTGGAATGATACTGGCTGAAAAAATCCTTAAGGATCGTTTCAGCTATATTCTTCTTGTAAAAATCCTCCTTGCCGAGCAGAAGAATCTGGACTGTCGTATGCAGGTATTTTGAAAGTTCAGCCGCATTTCCTGCCCTGAACGCCATCGGGATGGCTGCTGGGATCTTCACCTGCTCCTGCGCCGACATACCGTACGGGATCAGCAGCAGGAGAAAAACCGGTATAATATGTTTCCTCATCATTGCTTTCATTTTTTAAGCGATATTCTTTCCGGGCATGATTGTTACAAATTTAATTAATTTCAGATAAGTATTGCCTGGCATCAGTTTCTATTGTATCAAAGAATCAATAATTTGCTATTTTTGTAACAGGCCGCCAGACAGTGCAACTTGCAAGCTGCCCTTTAAAATGAAAATTGTACTGCTGCAAACCGGCAAGACCGGTGAAAAATATATTTCCGAGGGAGTCTCCGAATACTCAAAACGGGTCAGAAAGTACATCGCTTTTGAAATTATTACCATTCCTGATATCAGGAACACAAAAAGCATGCCGGTCGCCGAACAGAAAAGCAGGGAAGGCAGGCAGATACTCGGGCAGGTGTCTGGCGACGATCTTGTTTTTCTCCTCGACGAGCGTGGCAGGGAATATTCCACAACCGCATTTGCCTCAATGATGGAAAAATCGTTCAACATGTCGAAGAAGAGGATTGTCTTTGTTATTGGCGGGCCCTGGGGATTTTCTGATGAGGTTTATGCCAGGGCAGACCGTAAGATTTCCCTGTCACAGCTGACTTTCTCGCATCAGATGGTACGGTTATTGTTTGCAGAACAGCTTTACAGGATTCTGTCAGTTATTAACGGGGCCCCCTATCACCATGATTAGGCTTTCAGATACCGCCAGGAGGACGAAGATCATTTTTGGTCTTGTTGCAGTGATACTTGTGTTGCTGTCCAAGGCTGCAGAAATTGTCTATTTTGGCAATTTCGAATACCGGCAGAGGACCAAAAGGTTCAATGAGCTTCTTTCCAGGAAAGAAACGGTTACGGAGAACTGCATGCAGGGTCTGAAAAGTTTCCTCGAGAAGGGAGAGGATCTTGACAATGTATCGAACAGCAGGGTCTTCAGAGTCATGGACCAGGAGGGGATCACCCTTCTCTGGTATTTCGACCGTAAGCTGGTCCACTGGTCCGATAACAGCTTTAACATACCGGCTGTTTATGATGATTCACTTCTTTCAAAGCCCATTGCGTTCATTCACAATGGGTGGTTCCTTGTCAAAAGCCTGGGAGCGGGTAACGAGAAAATGGTTCTGCTTTACAGGATCAGTCATGAATATGGATTTGAAAACGACATCGTAAGGAACGGTTTTGACCAGTCGTTCCGGATGCCTGAAGGAACAACCCTTTCGTTCGACAGGAAAACTTCGCCGTTCACCGTGACTGACAGTAAGGGAAAATATCTTTTTTCACTGGTATTCCCGAAGATACGTCAGCCGTCGCTTTACCTGGTCCTGCCGGTATTGCTGTGGGTGCTTGCACTGCTGGCATCCCTGGTTGCGATCGGCATGGTAATTAAAAGCTTAGCCGGTGCGGGCCGGCGGTACCTGGCATGCATCACGGCACTGGCAGCGTACACTGTAATATACCTGATACTTCTTTTCTTAAAGGAGCCTGCCGTCTTTTTTGAAACGGGCCTCTTCTCATCATATCATTTTACCCTGAACGGTTTCATCCCCTCACTGGGTCACCTTCTTATTCTGAGCACCCTGCTTGCTATGTTATCATGGATTTTTCTGCGGTACATAAGCTTTAAGATTAATGAAACAAAGAACAAGGCAGTCAGGGTATTTGTACTTGCGGCATGTTTTGCATTAATCTCCTTTATACTGGTCATCTGTCACAATACATTTACCACCCTGGTCTCAAACTCAAATATAAACTTTGAACCGTTCAGGGTTCTCGACCTGTCGGTTTATTCCATTGCAGGTTACATATCGGTTTTCCTTCTTTTTCTTGTCCCGTTGATGTTGCTGCAAAAGGTACTGGCCGAATCGCTTCACCTGGGAAGAAAGATACTGCTGCCGGCATTTGTTTTGTCCCTGCCGGTATTTGCAATTGCAGGTTTTCCGACCGACGGGGGGATATGGCCGCTCATCGTGTTCTACATTGTCCTGGCAATGACAATGATGTTCGGTTACAGGGGTAACATCGGGAAATTCAATATGACAGTTATCTTCTCATTGTACTTTGGACTTTATTCACTGTTTTACCTGATTACCCTTTCCGAGAAAAAAAATACGGAGAACAAAAAAGTAATGGCGGTTTCCTATTCCAGCGACCATGATCCGGAAGCGGAGAATATGCTCCTGGATATATGGCCGTCATTCTCGAAGGATACCGTTATAAGAAATGTGCTCTCTCACGACCCGGTTTCCCAGGGCGATATAGAGAATATTTCAAGGTACCTGCACGAGAAATATTTCAACGGCTACTGGGGTAACTTCAACATGAGCGTTGTTACCTGCAGCAACGACTCGCCACTGATGCTGAATTCGAGCGAGACCCTGATTGACAACTGCTTCGAGTTTTTCAGGGACAGGCTCAAGAAATTCGGCCACCAGATCACAGGAACTGATTTCTGGTTCCTCGAAAACCAGGGCGGGAGATCATTCTACATGGGCCAGCTTTTCTACGACCTGCCCGGCGGCAGGAGGAATGGTCTTTTTATCGACCTGTACAGCGACGTCGATGCTTTCCAGGCGGGATATTCGGAGCTCCTCCTCGATAAGAAATACCACGGTTATGTACGGCTGAAAGACTACTCCTTCGCCAAGTACATTAACGGGAACCTGGTGCTCCAGACCGGACCCTTTCCTTACGACAAGACCGATGCCCAGTACGTTGATAAGGAGTATGATTACAGGCTCTTTGAGCGCGAGGGCTATAACCACGTTCTTTATAAGAACGGGAACATAACCGTTATGATCAGCGAGGATAAGCTTTCGGTTTTTGATATGATTATAAGCTTCGCCTACCTGTTTGCCCTTACATTGCTCCTTACAAACCTGGTGCTTGTCATCTTTCTCAGGCCCGATTTTAAAAAGCTCCTGTACCTGAACCTCAGGCAGAAGCTTCAGCTTTCATTTATTGCTATCCTGCTGTTCGCCTTTATTACTGTGGGAATAGTCATAGCCCTTTTCAGCATAAACCAGTACCGCGCACAGCACCTCGACAACATAAAGGAAAAAGTCAGTTCGGTTTACAGCGAGCTTGGAAACAAGCTGTCGATGGAGCAATCGATCTCTGCCGAATGGAGAGGTCCGGCCTACGCTTCACTCAACGAACTCCTGATAAGCCTCTCGAACATTTTTAACTCCGACATAAATCTCTACAGCAAGGAAGGATACCTGATGGCTACTTCCAGGCCTGAAATATTCTACCGCGACCTTACCAGCAGAAGGATGAACATGGAAGCGCTCAACAGCCTGGAATACCTCACCAAAAGTGAATACATACATAACGAAACTGTCGCATCACTCCGATATATCTCGGCTTATGTACCTTTCTACAACAGCTCCGGCAAGCTTCTTGCCTACCTGAATCTACCTTATTTCAGGATGCAGAGCATTATTGCCAGGGAGATATCAAATGTGATTGTCGCTGTCGTAAATTTTACCCTTCTGATGATCGTCGTATCCATGATACTGGTCGTAGTAATTGCGGGAAGGCTCACTTCACCCCTGAGGATGCTCTCTGAAGGACTGGCATCGGTTAAGCTGGGGAGGAGGAGTGAACATCTTGAGTACAGCGGACACGACGAGATTACAGACCTTGTAAACCAGTATAACCGGATGGTGGACGAACTGCAGGAAAGCGCGGAAAAACTTGCCAACTCCGAAAGGGAATTCGCCTGGAGGGAGATGGCCAAGCAGGTCGCACACGAGATTAAAAACCCGCTTACCCCGATGAAGCTGAATATCCAGCAGCTTTACAAATCGTGGAAGGATGGCATACCCGGATTTGATAAAAAGCTGGAAAGATTCACCAGGAGCCAGATTGAGAATATAGACACGCTTTCATCAATCGCATCGGCATTCTCTTCCTTCGCAAAAATGCCACCGGCGAACCCTGTCGATGTGGATATCGTGGAACAGGTCAGGATCGTTATGGAGCTTTTCAAGAATACCGGCGATATAACTTTCAGGGCAAGCTGGCCGACTGATGTAACAATCAAGGTGAAAGCAGACAAGGAACACCTGATGGGAATTTTCTCTAACCTGATTAAAAACGCGATACAGTCCATTCCCCAGGGGAAGGAGGGAATCGTCAGGATCAATACCACGCTCGAAGGAGACAGGGTTCTAGTTTCAGTCTCGGATAATGGTGCCGGGATACCCAAAGAGCTTAAAAACAATCTTTTCACCCCGAATTTTACAACAAAATCCTCTGGTATGGGACTCGGACTTTCGATAGTAAAACGTTATGTTGAGAGTGCGGGAGGACGAATCTGGTTTGAATCGGAACATCTTAAGGGATCTGTCTTTTTTGTGGAACTTCCTGTGAGTTTTACCGTAGAAAGACATTGAAGAAAATGTATTGACATGGTTTGTAGATTTTAAATTTTTTTGAAAAATTAATTCGTTATATTAGCATCTCATATTATTGTGATGACCCTGGGGCAGGTGAGGTATAATTTGGGATATATCTTATGTTTCCTATTCCTTTTTGGTTTAGGAACATCTGTATTTTCCCAGAGTGCAGTGCCCGATAATCCCAACGTTTACAAGCATGTGACATTTGTCGGATCTGACTATGTGATAGTCGACAATACGGTGGATTTCAGCAAATACAATGTAAATGATACCGTGCTCCTTATCCAGATGAAAGGTTTCGAGATAAGGGTTGATGACAATTCCAACTATGGAACTGAAACACAATCCATCGGGTCGGTAGGCAGGTATGAATTCCTTATCGTTCAGAGTACAACAATTGGTACCAGTACCATAAAATTCAGGCGTTTCATTAACAATACCTACGACCCGGCAGGGGATGTGCAGCTGATTAGAGTACCCTCGTTCTATGATGCAAATGTGGGTGCTGGAGGCATTAAATGTCAGGCATGGGACTCGACGACAAAGACCGGCGGGGTACTTGCTTTAATAGTTGGGAAAACGCTCAGGCTGAACGGAAACATAGACGTCTCCGGGAAAGGGTTTAAAGGAGCAGTAGCTTCTGCCGGGACAGGTGTCTGTACTACCATATCCAATTCAAATCATTTTTTTTACGACACATCCTTTAAAGCCGCTGGCCTTAAAGGTGAAGGGATCGTGACTTATGCCGATACCACCTCGGGCCAGACTGGTACCACACTTCCAATCTATCCGTTGTATGCCAAAGGCAAAGGATCAAACTTCAACGGTGGGGGAGGAGGCAACGGGAGATTTTCGGGTGGTGGTGGCGGTGCCAATATGGGCGATGGCGGCCGCGGAGGTTCAGAGAGCTGCAGTTCCAATCCCGGAGGTTTGGGAGGCCTTGGTATCCCCAATATTAATTACTTCGACGACAGTACAAGGATATTTATGGGCGGCGGTGGAGGAGGATCAACAAGGCTTACTGCAGGTGCAGGAGGCAGGGGTGGTGGAATAGTATTTATATTATGCAAGGAGCTCGACGGCCCGGGAAGCATCCTGGCAAACGGGCAGGATGGTTTTTCATCTGCCGACAGTTCAGGTGCAGGCGGCGGAGGAGGAGGAGGCTCTATCGCTCTCTACCTTGAAAATGTGAAGGCTTCATTCTCAGGAACATTAACCGCAAACGGTGGCAAGGGAGGCAACGCCAACACATCCTATAACTACGGGGAGGGTGGCGGCGGCGGCGGCGGCCTTGTATGGCTTAATAAATCACTCTCAATTACAAAAACTTTAAATGGAGGCGGTAAGGGCACAGGAGGGGCGAACAGTCATGCAGGCTATGGAGGAACCGCACATAACAATTTCGTTCCTGTTCTCAATGGTTTTCTTTTCAATACAATACAGTCGTCTGTTACAGGAAGCCTTGCAGATTCTGTATGCTCTAATATGCTTCCGCCAAGAATAGATGGTACCTTGCCAGTGGGAGGTTCAGGTAATTATGTTTACCTCTGGCAGAAGAGAAACTACGGATCAACAAACTGGAATGATATATCTCCGTCCAATGTCCTGAATTACACTTTTCCTGCATTTGAAGCCGACACCTTCGAAATAAGAAGGGTAGTACGTGATAATATATCTTCACTGACTGATACCTGCAAGCAGGCCCTTATAATCGTTCAGCCCCGGATACTGAACAACCTTGTTAATATCCAGAGTGATATCATAGGCCCTGTCGATACGGTTTGTCACGGCCAGGATCCGAAAATAATCGACCAGGCTGTTCCTGATCTTTGGGTTCCTACCACGAAGTATCTTTACTATTACTGGCAGGACAGTACATCTTCAGGTACATGGGGGACTACACTGGCTACGACAAAATTCTACGATCCCAATCCTTCCGGAGGGCTGACGACCGATACCTGGTACAGGAGAAAGGTAATTTCGGGTCGGTGTGCCGACAGCACCGCTAAAGTCAAGTTCAGAGTGTTTAAACTCATCACTGGCGACAGCATTTCTGCTGCCCAGGAGATATGCCACGGCGGAACTTTTGTTAATCTCTTGCAGAAAGCAGGATATACTCTGGCCGGAGGGGATACGGTAAACGGGTACATCTATCTTTGGCAATCGAGCCCCACGGGAGCTGCCGGAAGCTGGAGCAGTGCCTCAGGTACAAATAATACATCTGGGTATGACCCTGTTGAATCTGGTAGCGACACGGAAACAAAGACCTATTACAGGAGGATGGTATATTCAGGCAGTCACAATGTCTGTAAAGATTCGACAAATGTCAAGCTTCTGACTGAATGGAAGAAGATTAGCAACAACACTATACTGCCGGCCAGTCAGACTATCTGTTCCGGCAATACACCAGTTAATATAACTGGTTCATCTCCTGCTGATGGTAATCATTCCTATACTGAACTCTGGCTGCAGAAGACCAGGCTTACAGGTTATACCACGGCTGCCGGGCCAAATGCCACTAACCAGCTCAATTATCAGCCACCCTCACTGACCGATACAACCTGGTACAGAAGATATGTTACCTCATCAACTTGTGCTGATACGAGTGCTCCTGTGGCAGTGAATGTGCATAAACCTATATCCAATAATAAGATTGCCCTGAGGTCAGCTGTTTTTGATACTACACTTTGTGTAAACCAGCCTGTTCCTATAATCAAAGGGGCAGATCCATCGGGCGGTACTAACAATCCATTGGATGATTTATTTCAGTGGCAGGTATCCACTCCTGGTAATAATTCCTGGGTAAATGCAACCGGGTCGTCAATATCAATAGATTATTCGACAGGTTCGCTTGCAAACGCCACAGCAAACCCGCTTATGTACTACTTCAGAAGAAGTTTCACATCGGGAATGTGTTCAACTTTTTCTGATACTGTGACAGTAAGAGTCCTCAGTAAAATCACAAATAATGTTGTTTCTGCCGACCAGGCAATATGCTATAACACCACACCTGCCAACCTTACCGGAGTTTTTCCTTCTGGCGGCGAGTCAGGCAGTTATACCTGGAAATGGCAACAGAGCACTGATGGAGGAGTAACATGGAGCACAGCAGTGAATCCTTCCAGCCAGAATTACACATTCCCCGGAAACCTGACAGCACCAACCAGGTTCAGAAGGTGGGTATATTCAGGTCTCACTGATTGTTGCATCGATTCATCGAATTTTGTAAGCATTTCTATCAATCCTCTGCCAATTGGTGTAATTTCTGCCGCAACAGATACAATCTGTGAAGGGACTTCAAAACCTCTTAGCCTGACAATAACGGGAAGCATTGCTGCCCCCTGGAACGTGAAGTACAATGAAAATCACCTGAAACTTAACAGCAGTACACAGTCGACGGTTTCTGAAAGCTCTTCTAGCTCAACCATTCTTGTAACTCCCGCAATTGCATCTTCCACAACTGATTCTGCGGCATATTCATATACACTGTTCTCGATACAGGATGCGAACGGATGCTTTGCAACCAGTATGTCGGGAGTCAGGAAGCTGGTGATCTACAAGGTCCCCGTTCCGAATGCCTATTCTGACACTTCTGTTTGCGGACCCAAAGCAACCATCAGGGGCGCAACCAATGTGGGCTCTGGTAAATGGTGGTATGTATCTGTTGCTCCAAAAGACTCTGTTGTTTCCGGGAATTCCCTTACTGTCACGATCGATTCAACCAAAGCCGGTACGAACTGGCCATATACTTTTACATGGCATGTTGTAAACTGGAATTGTCCAGCCGACGATTCCAAACTCGTAACTTTCTACAAGAGGGCCAGCCTGGCTGACGCGGGTAAAGATGATACTCTGTACACCCAAACAATGCAATTCCAGCTTAACGGTGTTCCGCCCTTAATTGGCAAGGGAACCTGGTATTCGGTTGCTTCAGGCGATTCAGTAGCCGGCGGACTTGTTACAGATCTCTCACCCGGTGTTTATGTGTTCGAATGGAGGGTTGTCAACGGTGCCTGCCAGACATCCGACCAGATGAAGCTGTTTGTAAATAACATTTTTATCCCGGATGGATTTTCACCTAACGGGGATGGAGTAAACGATGTATTTGAGATTCTCGGGCTCGACACCAGCAAGAGCGAAGTTTCACTTACCGTTTTCAACAGCGCAGGATCACAGGTTTATCATTCCACCAACAGCGCGGGTACCTATACCCCCTGGAATGGTGAAAATGAACACGGACCGCTGCCCGATGGGATATACTATTATATTGTGACGATAAAAACGGATAACCCGGTAACATTGTTTAAAAAGAGCGGGTTCGTGATAATAAAGCGCGATAAGGATTAAATCGCGTACAACTTGATTTTAAAGCATGAGAAGGCTTAATGGCATATTGATTCTTATCATCATTACCGGGCAGCTTCTTGCCGCACAGACCGGCCAGGACCCGATAAGGATCAGCATGCCCTATCCTGTCCATAGCCAGTACCTGCAGAACGGGCTTATCATAAATCCGGCATATGCAGGTTCAAGGGAATCTCTTTCACTCTTCGGCTCGGTCAGGAAACAATGGTGGGGTATCCCGGGCTCACCTCTATTTGAGACATTATCAATTCATTCCCTTCTGAAAAACAACCATATTGGCCTTGGAATGACAGCACAGTTTCTGACATACGGACCCACGCAGGCAATAAGCGTTTATGCTGTTTATGCCTATCATCTTAATCTGGGCAGGACCGTTTTGTCGATGGGAATGAGGGGAGGATTTGATTATTCGAACACAAACTACTCGGGCATACAAACCGTCGTTAAGCCCGACGATGCATTTCCCACGGGCAACGTACCGTATTTCATGCCAAATGTAGGTGCAGGAGTTTACCTGTATAACAGGAAATTCTTTGTAGGTGCCTCAATTCCGCAGTTCCTAGGTTATGTGAAAAGCAACAGCGGTAACGTCAGCTTCAGCGCTTTTCAGAAAATTGATGTACAGGCAACTGCAGGGTGCCTCCTGAGATTCTCTCCTGTTTTCAAATTCAAGCCTTCCGTTTTTGTTGACTATTCACTCGACAGGACAAAACCTATGAGGATCGACATTAACGGGAACTTCATTATTTCTGACCTGGTATGGGTCGGAGGGTCGTGGAGGACAAATGAAAAAGTTGCCGTAGGCATACTTCAGCTGCAGGTTTCCCCGAAGATTATGATAGGATACTCATACGACTATGCCCTCGGGACAATGAGTACATATTCTAAAGGTTCGCACGAGATGATTCTCAGGTATGAATTCGGCTACAAGGTAACAGCTTCTAACCCCAGGTATTTCTGATGAGAAAGTTGCTGAAACATATTATCCTTACTTCTGCTGCCTTATGCCTGGTGACCTCATCAATGAACTCCCAGCCTTCAATGTACCGGGTCGAAAAGCTACCGTTCAATACAACCCTTTTTAATGAGATTGCACCCGTTGTTTACGCCGACGGGATCCTTTTCTGTTCCGACAGGAGAACAAGCAGCTTCTCGGAAAACGTTACATTCGATGATGAGAGACTGTATAATATTTATTATGTAGTCAGGAAGGATACTGCGGACTGGGGGAGGACCGAGATGGTAAAAACACCCGGGAGCAACCTTCTTTATTACGGACCGGTCAGCATTTCTTCCGACGGAAAGACGATATACTTTACAAGCAGCATTCTGTCGGGCAAGGATGCAAGGAAAAAGAATATAAAAAACCCCAGGGGTATTTTCGTCGGCGACATTGAAAAAGATGCCTCAGGGATTAAGATTTTAAATATCCGGCCATTTCCCTATAACAGTCCCGATTACAGTCTTGCACATCCTTCGATCAGCAGGGATGGCAAATATCTTTTCTTTGCCTCGGATATGCCTGGAGGCCTTGGCGGTTCGGATATCTATTACTGTGAAAATATAAATGGCAGTTGGGGTAAACCGGTGAACCCCGGCCCGAAAGTAAATTCCGCTTCACGCGAAAACTATCCTTTCATGCATCCCTCCGGAAGGCTCTATTTTACCTCCGACCGTCCCGGGAATGCAGATTACCTTGGAGGTATGGATGTTTATTTTACCAGCCTTGTCAACGGTGCCTGGGACCAGGCAACGGCCCTGCCTGAACCCATTAATTCAAAAGATGACGATTTTGCATTCGTGATGGAAGATAATATGAGGACCGGGTATTTTTCACGAAAAACCGGGATTGGTGACGATATCTGGAAATACACATCAACCATTATCAGGAAGCCTGTTTGCGACACCATCCAGGAAAACAGCTTCTGCTACGAGTTCTTCGATGAAAATGCAATGAAATTTGACAGCATACCTTTTAAATACGTCTGGAATTTCGGGGACGGGACAAAAGCTGTCGGGGTTAGAACAACTCACTGTTTCGCAAAGCCGGGGAGGTACCTTGTAACGCTTGATGTGACAAATCTTGTCACAAAGGAAACACAGAAAGCCGAAAAATCGTTTGACATGAATGTTGCCCGGATTGAGCAGGCAAGCATAACAGCACCTGACAGAGGTTTTACCGGCAAGGCCATCAGTCTTAGCGCTGACAGTACATGGCTTCCCGGGTGGAACATCAACCAGTATTACTGGAATTTTGGTGATGAAACAATTGCTATTGGAAAAGATGTTACAAAGACTTTCACAAGACCGGGCGTTTTCAATGTGCAGCTGATTGTTTCTGATCCCGGTTCGAATGGAAGAGCCCCAAGGGAGACTTGTGTCTTCAAAAACATCGAGATACGTCAGCCCTAATATTAAATTGATTATTTTTGGAAAGAATGCTTCTGAAATCCAATATATATAGTACAATTTTCATTGCAGTTTTTCTCCTCATGCTTACGGGAAACAGGATGGAGGCACAACCCGTGCCCGGTCTTGATGAGAATATTCCATTCCTTGTGACTTTTGGAAAGAACGGTGATACAGCATGGGGCGATGATGATTTTTCGCAAACATGGTTCTTTGCCGTTCCAAAGGATTTTAAAGGGAAATTCTATATACGGGTCTTCGATCCCGACACCGGCGGGGAGAATGATGAGCAGAAAGGCGAATGGGATACAAAGATGCTCTACAGTATTTACGGAGGGAAGGGAGTCGACCCGGAGAAACCTGAAAACGAAGACAGCAGGGGAATTCAGCCCACGGGAAACTACAAAAGCGGTACCTTGCTGGCATCAAAAATATTCGGTAACGACAGGCAGTACGATAACAAGTATTATACATTCGGACCATTTACTGCAACACAGGGTGATTACAGCGAAAAGTGGGGATATATTTTTAAGGTAATCTGCGACGGTATTTCAGGCGATGACGGAAATCTTTACAGGTATTTTCTTTCACGCGATCCAAACAGCGATGTACCTATAGAAGGCGCAAATGCCTTTACTTACGAGTACACCTTCCGCATGTGGAACAACACGGAAAGTGTTTCTCACATTTACCCTTATATAGATTCCAACGTGGTCTATGTGAAGGAGTATAATTTTGACTGGGACTACGATGGTACGATACTGGTGGTCTCGAGGGTAAGGAAAGGTGTCACTGTTCCCATTTCGGGGCAGAATGAGTGGTCGGAATACAGGATCCCGATCGAGCCCGGTGAAATTAATTCATCACTCGATTTCCAGTTTCATAAGTATCAGGCCGAACTGATCAAGAACAATAACGTTGTTATCCGCCTCGAGAACCAGAGGGGAGATAACATTAAGTTCTTCAGTGCACCAATCGGAGGTGTCCCTGTTTACAGGGGAGATTACCAGTACCGGCAAGTCAAACCAAAAAAATAGATTGTCATGCCGGTATGCAAGCACCTGAGGTCCCTTATCCAACTGCTGGTTTTGCTGGTAATTTTCCCGGCAGGATCCCAGGGCCAGGTGTACCGCTTCAGGAACTACGGCAGTGAAAGCAAGCTCCCTGACACATACATCAATGCGATAGGCCAGGATCAAAACGGCTTCCTGTGGGTAGGCACCCAGGAGGGCGCTGTAAAATTTGACGGCTTTGATTTTCACCGTGTGACATTTCCCGATTCATCTTCCGGCAGATCCATTTCAGTAATTTACAGGGACAGGCTGGGAAAGGTATGGCTTGGATGCAGCGACGGTGCAATATTCTACAATACCAATGACGGTCTCGTAAAAATCCACGACCAGGGCATTCAGAATGTCAACGACATGCTTGGTGACAAGGATGGCAATATATGGGTAATTCCTCAGGACAAAATGATCCTGCGCATTAACCCTGAAAAACCCGGGGATGTGACCAGGATTTTAAATAGCAGGGCACTATCCATGACAGCCGGTTGTTTTGGCCCTGACGGGGGGTTGCTGATCGGCACATCCGGGGGTCTTTTCTGGTGTTCCGTTACCGGCGATTCGGTCTCAGTCAAAAGCCCGGTTAAGGGTATTGATGAATATACAAAGGTTAATACTGTAAAAAAGGTAAGCAACATTGACCTGTGGCTTGTAGGAACGGATGGCAGCGGTCTGTTCACCCTTTCATTTCCTGAAGGGAAGCCGGTGGTAAAGAGGATTCCCGGCCACCCTGAATTGGAATCAGCCGATATCAAGGCAATAACGGAGGACAATGCCGGAAATACCTGGATCGCCGTATCAGGCTCCGGTGTGACAAGAATATCATTTTCTGACAAATCAGGGTCCCCCGCTTCTGTCAAGACATTCACTGCATCATCGGGCCTGGTGGGTGTAGATGTGAGAACGATCTTCCAGGATATGGAGGGTGATATCTGGCTTGGATTTTTCGGGGAAGGCCTGGCGATGCTCGCATCTGATGCCTATAGCTATTTTGCACCATCATCAAATCCTGATGAGAACAGCATAATATTCATTACTTCAAAGGATAAAAAATTCCTTCTCGGTACATCAAGGGGTTATTATCTGTTCAATCTGAATACAGGCAGGAGCGAGTCTTTTGTGAACCTGTCACGCGAAGTGACGGGCGAGATTTCATGCTTTTATTCAGGCAACGGCAATAGTCTCTTTATCGGGACCAAGAACAACGGTGTATGGGTGAAAGATGGCAGTAGCCCGGCAAGGCAGTTTTACAGATCCGGTAATACCGGCGAAGATTATGTCAGGGATATCAATTTCAGCGATGGCCGGCTATGGCTCGCAACATTAAACGGGGTCGTGATCCTCGACAGCAAAACCGCAGGGGTAATAAGGAAGTTCAGGATTGAGGACAGGCTGCCGCATAACAGCATAAACCAGGTTTTCCGCAGGAGCAATGGTAACTATCTGCCTGCTACCGAATGTGACAGGCTCTTTGATATCAATCTTGATAAGGGAATTATTATTGGCAGTCAGCAGATGAAGGGCGGGTCAAGGAATAAGGTGACAAGCTATGCCGAAGACTCCCTGGGAACCATTTATGCCGCAACTGCAGGAAATGGCCTCTACTGCATCAGGAAGGATACTGTTTTCAATATCTCAAAGACAGACGGGCTCTTCAATAACTATTGTTACAGCGCCATGCTGGACTCAAAAGGGACCCTCTGGATCGGGCATGAGCGTGGTTTCTCAATGTTCGATCTTAAAACAGGTGTCGTTAAAGGTATTCAGACGGACTTTGCAAAAAAGGCAGACTCAGAAAAGGGGATCGATTGCAATCCTAACACCATATATGAGAGCGACGGTAAGGTACTGATAGGGACTACTGATGGTATCATAATTTATGAGAGAGCCAGGGATATCAGGGTTCACATGCCTCCGATCAACAATATTATCGGTGTGACAATAAACAACAAACCCTATCCGATTCGGTCATCCTATTCACTTAAATACAAAAAATATACTGTCAGGATTGATTACGTCGGGATAAACTTCAATGCCCCCGATAAGGTTCTTTACAAGACAAGGATAGATAACCTTAATGAAGACTGGACCGATTTCAGGCCGGCAAGAAGCATTGAATATCCTATCTCCGACGGGAAATACAGGTTCAACATGATTTCTGTCGGGGAGGATGGCCTTTCGGGGAAGGCGCCTCTTACCTTCGACATCTTTGTCAAGAAACCGGTATGGAGAACCTGGTGGTTCACCCTTCTAATTATCGCGGTAATAGCAGGCATAGTAATTCTGATTGTCCGTGAACGGGATAAGGCACAAGCCAAGATAAAAGAGTACCTTGAGACAGAGCTGGAGGCACGTACCCGTCTTGTAATGAAGCAGAAGGATGAGATTGAGATGCAGAATATAGAGATCACTGACAGTATCAACTATGCAAAGAGAATACAGTCGAGCATACTTCCCGATATTGCCAGGCTGAAGGAGACCTTCAGCGACGCGTTCATCCTCTTCCACCCGCGCGACATTGTGAGCGGCGACTTCTACTGGTTCGATAAGATAAGCAAGGACAAATTCATCATAGTCTGCGCCGATTCGACAGGTCATGGAGTTCCCGGTGCGTTCATGTCCATGATAGGATCCACCCTGCTCCAGGATATAATTTCAAGAAAGGGCATTACCAGGCCCTCGGAGGTGCTCAAGCTTCTCGACAAGCAGATATTCTCAACACTGAACCAGAACATTGATGTCGGGGTGTCAAACGACGGGATGGACATGGTTGTCTGCGAGATAAATGTTCAATCAAAGCTGATACGCTTTGCCTCGGCCATGCGGCCCGTTATAATAGTGATGGGTGGTGAATCGTACTATATCAAAGGCAACAGGTGCTCGGTAGGAGGTGAATCGGTAATCGAAAAATTCTTTGACGACCAGGAATATTATCTTTCAGCAGGAGATTCGATTTATATGTTCTCCGACGGGTTGCCCGACCAGTTTGGAGGTGCAGACGGAAAGAAGCTTAAAATAGCAAGGATGAAGCGCCTGATTGAAGATGCAAGTCCAAAGCCAATGATCGAACAGAAGCAGATCTTCTCCGACTTTTTCTTCGAATGGAAAGGCGATTATGAACAGGTTGATGATATTCTCCTGATGGGCATCAGGCTCTGATGTCAGTTCCCCTTGCAGATAGTGTCCCTGATTATCGGAATTTCACAGGTTGTGGCAGTGTCGCTTATATTGCCGGCACGATCCTTTATGCAGAAATTGTAGAGGATCGTATCTGAATTTTCATAGAACCAGTAAAGAAAAGTGACACTGATGGTTCCCCTCAGGAATACATTCTGCCCAATTGTACTGAGATATGGAATCCTGTAATCCGACGGCTTAAGCGGGTCATTGTCGCTGGCAGGAACAAGGGCCTTATTCTTTACCCTGTAAAGCTTGAAGAACATGTTTGTCGAATCATCACCCGAAGTCTGGGGCGGCTTAAGGCCAAGATCCCCGTCCCCGTCCTGAAAGTAGAACTTCAGCCTGCCGGCCCTTATATTGTTTCCCAGGGTATCAATTGTATCAAAGGTCTGGAAACTTTTAAAGGTAATGCTTGGCCTTGCAGGCATTTTCTCAACGGGCTTGCAAACGTACAGGAACAACAGAAAGGTGATCAATATTCCGGCAAGGGTTACCTTTTTCATTCTACTGATTTTCGTACTTTACCTCAAAAACCACACCAAAATAATCTATTTTTTCCTGAAAAAAACTTTTATAGGAACACCGGTCAGCTCGAAGTTATCCCTCAGCCTGTTCTCAATATACCTACGGTAAGGATCCTTTATATATTGTGGAAGATTGCAGAAAAATGCAAATGAAGGAGCATATGTTGGCAATTGGGTAACATATTTGATCCTGATATATTTTCCTTTGTTGGCAGGCGGTGGATTAACCCTGACGGCTTCAAGCATTACCTCATTCAGCTTCGCGGTTGGAATTTTTCTTGTCCTGTTGCCGTTGACTTTCCCGATAAGATCAAGGATGGCATGGATTCTCTGCTTGTTTATAGCCGAGATGAAGAGAATGTCAAAATCGGTGAAAGGAGATGTCCGGTTCCTGATTTCCTGCTCGAACCGCTTTGCAGTATTGGAGTCTTTTTCAATCAGGTCCCACTTGTTTACGAGAACAATCAGCCCCTTGCTGTTTCTCTGGATAAGTGAAAGGATGTTGATATCCTGCGCTTCAATGCCTCTTGTGGCATCGAGCATCAGGAGGCAGACATCCGAATTCTCTATGGTCCTGACGGCCCTCATTACGGAATAGAATTCCACGTCTTCAGATACCTTTCCCTTTTTCCTGAGTCCTGCCGTATCGACCAGCAGGAAATTATGATTGAATTTATTATACCTGGTGTAGATCGAATCGCGCGTTGTGCCTGCAATGGGAGTCACAATGTTCCTCTCCTCGCCGAGAAGTGAATTCACAAGCGATGATTTACCTACGTTGGGCCTTCCTACAATGGCGATCCTTGGAAGTTCAGGATCCTCCTGTTCTGCATCATCGGGAAGTGCAGCCGCCACATCGTCGAGCAGGTCACCGGTCCCGCTGCCGTTAATTGAACTGATGCAAAAATAATCACCGAGTCCAAGGCCATAAAACTCCGTGGCATCAAGCCTTCTCTGGTTATTATCGACCTTGTTTACCACAAGGATAACCTTTTTGTTCGACCGCCTGAGCATATCTGCAACTGACCTGTCAAGCTCGTGAATTCCTTCTGTAACATCAGTCATGAACAGTATTACTTCTGCCTCTTCAATAGCCAGGACGACCTGCCTGTTGATCTCGCTTTCAAAGACATCCTCCGAGTCTTCAACATACCCGCCGGTGTCGATTACGGAAAAATTCTTCCCGTTCCAGGTCGATTTCCCGTAATTCCTGTCACGGGTAACACCACTCATTTCATCAACAATGGCATCCCTCGATTCAGTAAGCCTGTTAAACAATGTTGACTTGCCTACATTGGGTCTGCCTACTATAGCAACAATACTTCCCATATAAGGATTTGCAAATTATCTGTAACCGAATTTCTTTAAAACATCTGGCTTTCCGCGCCATTCCTTCTTCACCTTCACATACAGCTCCAGGAATATTTTCTTCCCGAAAAATTTCTCCATTTCCATCCTCGCGTCCGTGCCTGTCTTCTTCAGCATAGAACCCCTGTGGCCAATGATAATTCCCTTCTGGCTGTCCCTTTCAATATAGATTACGGCCCTTATCCTGTTTATCTTTTCCTCCTCGAGAAAACTCTCGATCTCAACCTCAACAGAATACGGGACCTCCTTTTCATAATTCAGGAGGATCTTTTCCCTGATGATTTCCGATGCAAAGAATCTCTCATAGCGGTCGGTCAGCTGGTCGGGAGGAAAATACGGCTCGCCTTCAGGGAGCCTTTCAATAATGATATCGAGCAATCCTTTTATGTTAAAGGCTAACAAAGCCGATACAGGTATAATCACGGCATTACCGAAAATCTCCTTCCACTTTCCCACTAGTGCCTCAAGCTGCTCCTGGTTTGAGAGGTCTATCTTGTTGATAACAACAATAACAGGTATTCCTGTCTTCTCAATCCTGTCGAGGTATTCATTTTTCTTATCTGGTAACTCGCTCACATCGGTTACATAAACAATAACATCGGCATCTGTGATGGCTGTCGAGACAGACTCCATCATTTTTTCCTGGAGAAGGTATTTTGGCTTCAGGATTCCGGGGGTGTCAGAAAAGACAGCCTGGAAGCCCTCCCCGTTGACAATACCCAGGATCCTGTGCCGTGTAGTCTGGACCTTTGGTGTAATGATTGAAAGCTTCTCGCCGACAAGAGCATTCATGAGGGTCGATTTGCCTACGTTGGGATTACCCAGGATATTTACAAAACCTGACTTAAACATATTCCCGTTTAAAAAATTCCCCTCCTGAGCATGTTTACTTCCTTTTCGGTCAGAAACCTCCATTTACCTCTTGGCAGGTTCTTTTTTGTGAGTCCGGCAAAGTAAACCCTGTCGAGCTTCCTGACATCATAACCCATCTTCTCGAACATCCTTTTAACCACGTGATTCTGTCCAGAATGTATCTCAATCCCTACCTGCGACCTGTCGGCCTGGTCGGCATAACTGACAGCATCGGCGGCTACCTTTTCACCATCAAGATCAATACCTTCAGTAAGCCTTAAAAGATCTTCCCTTGCGACATCCCTGTCGAGAAAAACATGATAGATCTTCCTGCGGTTATACCTCGGGTGGGTCAGCCGTGCAGCAAGGTCACCATCATTGGTCAGCAGGAGCACCCCGGTTGTGTTTTTATCGAGCCTGCCGACAGGATAGACTCTCGCGGGACACCTGTCGCCAAGCAGGTCAATCACAGTCTTTTCGGCATGAGGATCGCTTGTGGTGGTAACATAATCTTTAGGCTTATTCATCAGGATATAGATCATCTTTTCAGCGGAAAGCTTCCTGTTCCTGTACCTCACCTCGTCGCCACTGCTGATCTTGTGACCCAGTTCGGTAACCTTCTTGCCGTTAACCGTGATGTCGCCTTTTATTATTAGCTCGTCAGCTTCACGCCGCGAACATACCCCGCTGGCGGCAATATATTTATTAAGCCTGACAGGTTCGTCTTTGACAGTTCTTCTGTCTCTCCGATCAGTTCTGCCTTTTCCCGGTACTCTCTTATTCCTGAAATCCTTTTGCATACCCTGTTATAAATTAACCGCCCTGCACCCCTAACCTCGCATACCCTTTCCGCGCGCAAAGGTACAATTTCCTTACGATATCGGATGATTAAGCTTTTTTTCGCAAATTTGCAGCTCTAAACCATTCTGAACCATGAGCCTCATCAAATCAATATCGGGTATCCGCGGAACAATTGGAGGTAGGTCGGGGGAGGCACTTACCCCGATAGATATAGTTAAATTTTCTGCCGCATACGCCGAGTGGATAATAAGAAGAAAGAGCTTCCCGGAGTTTAAGATCGTTGTCGGCCGTGATGCCAGGACGACCGGCGAGCTGGTTAGCAACGTGGTTATTTCCACGCTGAGAAGCCTTGGTATTGAAGTGACTGACCTGGGCATGGCAACAACTCCGACCGTAGAGGTGGCAGTAACGGGAACAGGTTCTTCCGGCGGCATCATTATTACGGCCAGTCATAATCCGGCAAACTGGAATGCCCTCAAGCTTTTAAATGAAAGGGGTGAGTTTCTCTCTGCAGCAGATGGTAACGAGGTGCTTGCTATAGCCGGGAATGAAGATTTTAATTTTGTCACATACGACAAAACAGGGATAGTAAGTTCTGATGCTACATGGGGAAGCAGGCATATAGAAATGGTTCTTGCGCTGAAACATGTTGATGCTGAAGCAATAAGGAGTGCAGAGTTGACTGTTGCCGTAGATTGTGTCAATTCAGTCGGTTCACTTGTGATCCCCGGACTTCTCGAAAACCTTGGTGTAAAAAAATATTACCTCCTGAACGGTACTCCTGACGGCCATTTTGCACATAACCCGGAACCGCTGCCTGAAAATCTTACGGGAATTGCATCATTTGTAAGGGAAAAGCAGGCGGATGTCGGTTTCGTAGTTGATCCGGATGTAGACAGGCTGGCAATTATAAACGAGGACGGCTCCATGTTCGGAGAGGAGTACACTCTTGTTGCCGTCTCCGATTATATCCTGAATTTCTCCAGGGGAAACACAGTCTCTAATATGTCATCGACAAGGGCACTTAAGGATATTACCGAGAAGCACGGCGGAAATTATTTTACATCGGCAGTAGGAGAGGTGAATGTGGTTGAAGAGATGAAGGCAAGGCATGCGGTTATTGGCGGTGAAGGTAACGGGGGTGTAATATATCCCGAACTTCATTACGGCAGGGACGCCCTTGTAGGTATCGCACTATTCCTTTCGCACCTTGCGAAATCTAAAATGAAATGTTCGGGGCTACGGAAGACATATCCTGAATATTTTATAACAAAAAGAAAATTGACTCTCCAGCCGGGGACAGATATAGATAAAATACTGGACGGTTTAAAAGTCTCATTCTCTGGCGAAAGACTTGATCTTCGCGATGGACTCAGGATAGATTACGAAACGGGATGGGTTCAGATCAGGAAGTCAAACACGGAACCGGTCATTAGAATTTATGCTGAAGGACGCACGGTATCGGAAGCCGGGAAGTTTGCCGACATCATCTCCTCTTTTGTAAAGGAAACTTAACACAAAAATCCGACCTTAAAGCGGAATAAATCAGGCTGTAATGATGTCCATAATCAGGACTACCTGCCATGAAGTGGTGTTAATTATTGTTAAGAAGGAAGACTGCTAAATTTTGGCAGGCTAATTTTTAATACTTTCGGGACAGATTTCCGGTACTGAAGACAAAAACATACTCCTAGATGAAAAAAAGAATCATTATTGCAGCAATAGTTGTGCTCGTTGCTGTAATTGCAATTATTGTTATAAACAGGGTGAGCTCCAGGAAGAGTGTTACCAACCTTTATGCTGTCGCCACCAAGGGGCAGTTTGATATTATTGTGACAACGACAGGTGAGCTTCAGGCTGAAAGATCGACCGATATTTCAGGCCCCGATTTCTCACAGACAAGGAATATCAGGTTCATGGATATCAAGATACAGGACCTTATTCCTGAAGGCACTGAGGTTAAGAAAGGCGATTACATTGCAACCCTCGACAGGACCAGCTTTGACAATACCCTCAAGGATGAGCTCGATAAGCAGACAACCTATAACCAGAACCTGGAAGTCAAGACACTCGATACAGCAGTAACTCTGAGTAACCTCAGGGACAACATAAAGAACCTTGGCTTTTCGGTTGAGGAGGCAGCTATCACCCTTGAGCAATCCAAGTACGAGCCACCGACAACAATACGACAGGCTGAAATTGCCCTCGACAAGGCAAAGCGTTCTCTCGACCAGGCAATTAAGGGGTATTCACTTAAGGTCGAACAGGCAAAATCCGATATGAGGAACCTGCAGCGACAGATATCTGACCAGAACCAGCGTGTTTCGGACCTCCAGAGAATTCTGGCAAACTTCATCATAAAAGCCCCGTCCGACGGCATGGTGATTTACAAACGCGACAGGACGGGTGCAAAAAGAAAACTGGGTTCTTCAATCAGTCCGTGGGATAATGTTGTGGCGACACTGCCTGATCTTTCCACAATGATTTCAAAAACCTATGTAAACGAGATTGATGTAAGCAAAGTCAAACAGGGGCAGAAAGTAACAATAATGGTTGACGCCTTTCCCGAAAGAAAATATACAGGAATTGTGACCTCGGTGGCCAATATAGGTGAACAGCTGCCAAATGCCGATGCCAAGGTGTTTGAGGTCCAGATAAATCTCAATGGCTCCGATCCCATTCTCAGGCCCTCTATGACTACCGGCAATAAAATCGTTACCAAAACAATTGATGATGTGATATTTGTCCCTCTTGAAAGCGTCCAGTCGGGCAGCGACAGCATTCCCTTCGTGTTCAGGAAGGACAAGACAAAGCAGGTTGTTCTGCTGGGAGAATCAAATGAGAACAGTGTCATTATTGAGAAAGGGCTGAAACAGGGCGAATTGGTATTCCTGAGCACCCCCGAAGGTGGTGATAAATTCAGGATACAGGGTGCCGACCTCGTGCCAGTGATCAGGGAGAGGGAAAAGGCCAGGAAGGAAGAGGAACTGAGGATAAGGAGAGAAGCTGAAGAGGCTGCCAAGAAAAGAGCCGCGGAATCGCAGATGCCGGGCCCCGGCATGATGATGTTCCCGGGCGGGGCCGGAAACTTCCGCATGCAGGGAGGACCGGGGAATTTCCCTGGTGGCCAGCAGGGAACACAGGGTAATACCCGGGCCACCCAGGGTAATGCACAGGGCGGGCAGGGTAATTTCCAGGGCGGACCTGGCAATTTCCAGGGGCTAAGAGATACAGCCGCTATGAGACGGTTCTTCAACAGGATGAAAAATGATACGGCTGCAATGAGAAGATTCAGACAGTTCCAGAATGGCATGAGGAGAGGGACCGGCGATACATCTGCCAGGAGAAGGACCGGAAACCAGCAGAACCAAATGAACCAGTTTTAGGGAGCCTAAACCAGTTAACCCCAAAAAGATGCTAAAATTCTTCTTCAGATATTTTCATGATATTGAAATTGCAGTTGAATCGATAATATCGAATAAGCTCAAATCAATACTTACTGCCCTCGGCATAATCTTCGGGGTTGCAGCTGTGATAGCAATGCTGGCCATCGGCAAGGGAGCGAAGCAGGAGATACTGGAACAGATGAAAATGGTAGGTGTGAACAACATACTTATCAATCCTATTATTCCGGAGAAAAACTCTTCTTCGACAGATGATGTGGAAAAACAGCAGAAGAAGTTTTCAAGAGGACTGAGCATGCTTGATGTGGATGCCGTCAGGGAGGTACTTCCCTCAGTAAAGAGGATAAGCCCCGAGATCTCATTCAATTCCACTGCAATGCTTAATGGAAAGAAATATACCGCCAAACTCGTGGGTGTTTCGAATGACTATTTCTTCCTTTATAACCTGCCTCTCCTGTCGGGTACCATCTTTAACAAGTACCAGGAAGATAATGGAATACAGGTCTGTATCATTGGTGCTAACATAAGGGCTAAATTTTTCAGCAACATTGACCCGATCGGCCAGTATATTAAGTTTAACGGGATATGGTTAAAGGTAATTGCCGTGCTGCAGAAAACCACTGTTACCCTCACCGGTTTCGAGGAAAAGGGAGTGAACGTTTATAACGACAATATATACATACCTATTCAAACCATGCTCCTGAGATACCAGAACAGGGCCCTCGTGAATACAAAAATGGTCTCCGAAGCTACCACTAATGCCTTCTTCATCGGTGGTCCCGGTGGCATGGGAGGGATGGCAAGAATTGTCACCAGCTCGTCCGACGCGTCAAATGCCGAAACAAACTATAACCAGCTCGACCGGATCGTTGTACAGGTAAATGAAACGGAACAGATCAACCCAACAACGGAGGTACTGAGCCGCATGCTTACGCGCCGTCATTCCACGGTCAAGGATTTTGAAATCACTGTGCCTGAACTGCTTCTGAAACAACAGCAGAGGACGAAGGATATCTTCAATATTGTGCTGGGAGCCATTGCAAGCATCTCGCTTATTGTTGGTGGTATTGGGATCATGAATATCATGTTTGCCTCGGTGATGGAAAGGATAAAGGAGATAGGAACGAGGATGGCTATAGGTGCCAAGAAAATGGACATTGTCGTTCAGTTCCTCTCCGAAGCTGTTCTGATAAGCATTTCAGGCGGCTTTATCGGCGTATTCCTTGGTGTCATAATGGCAAAGATGATCGAAAAGATTGCCGGCATTATGACCATTGTCTCCTTTTTCTCGGTCTTTGTTGCATTCGGGGTTTCCGCTGCTGTCGGGGTTATTTTTGGATATTCTCCTGCTAAAAGGGCATCAGAGAAGGACCCAATTGAATCATTAAGGTATGAATAATCATTTTGACATGAAGAAAATAGTTGTAATTGCTTCTTTGCTGGCAATATCATTTACTGGTAGTCGTGTATTTGCACAGGAGCTCAAGAAGCTGACATTCGATGAGGTTATTAAGATCGCGGAGGAGCAATCTCCCCAGGCGCTGATAGCGAAACATAGGTTCCGTGCATCCTACTGGTCATTCAGGTCGTACCAGGCCCAGTTCAGACCGTCACTATTCCTGACAGGTACGGCACCAAATTACAGCAACGGCTTTCTAAGGAACTATAACTTTAATACCAATCTGTATCAATACTCACATGTTAATTCTGTAACGAGCAGTGCCTCTCTTGCACTTCAGCAGGCAATCGGTTTTACAGGGACGACAATTGCCTTGCAATCGAATTTCTTCCATCAGTATGATTTTGGTTATAATAACAGGATTTTTAATACAACTCCTGTATCAATAAATATCACTCAGCCCATCAGGCAGTATAACTCATTGAGATGGCAGACAAAGATCGAACCCCTTAAGTATCAGACTGCAAAGAAGACCTTCCTGTCGAACATTGAAGCAGTTCATTCCAGTGCTGTCACCAACTTTTTTGCCCTTGCACTGGCGCAGATAAACAAGCAGATCGCCATTATGAACCTTGCCAACGCCGATACCCTTTACCGGATAGCAAAAGGAAGGTATCAGCTTGGGACAATATCGGAAGATGACATGCTCCAGATGCAGTTGTCGTACCTTAACGCCGTAACTGCAAGCAAGCAGGCCGATATGAACCTTCGCGACAGGGAAATCAGGTTGCGGTCATTCCTGGGTTATAATGAAAATGTCAGGATTGAACTTATCATTCCAAATGTGGTTCCTTCTTTACAGGTTACCACCAGCGAGGTCCTGGACCTCGCAATGAAAAACAACCCGGATATCCTTACAAACCGCCTGAATATACTCAATGCGGAAAGTACCGTGAATCAGGCAAAGGTCAATAAAGGATTTAATGCCAAGCTCCAGGCTTCGGTCGGGATCAGCACCAACGGATCTGATCTGGGAACCTCTTTTGATAACCCGAGCCAGTCTCAGTCTGTCAACATCAGTTTTACAATGCCAATACTCGACTGGGGAAGGGCAAAAGGAAATTACAGGATGGCTCAGTCAAATCTCGAGCTTACGAATGTACAGGTACAGCAGGCCTTGATAGACTTCCAGCAGAACCTGTTCCTCGATGTCGAGCAGTTCAACCTTCAGAAGGACCAGGTTGCGATAGCCGCTAAGTCCGATACGGTAGCACAGAGGATGTACGAGGTCTCCAAGCAAAGGTTCATGATAGGTAAAATTGCCATTCTCGACCTGAATAATGCCGACTCAAAGAAGGACCAGAACAGGAGGGCCTATATACAGTCGCTCCAGGATTACTGGACATATTTTTTCAATATCAGGACCCTGGCTCTCTACGACTTCCTGAACAGGAAAAACCTTGACACCGACTACGAGGGACTGCTGAGATAAAGACCGGTATTCTCATTTTTTATTAAGCTGTGCCATGCATGGCCCGGTATTTATTTAATTCATTTCTGAATAGTTGAGTGTTTTTGCAATTTTATTTATATTTGCGCCTCGTTAAAGAAGAAACAAAACCCGATATAAATTAAAACCTAGATACATGCAGAACAGAGGTCTAATTATCATCCTGACTGTCACCCTGGTACTCGTTACAATTTATGAGCTGTCGTTCACCGCGGTCACATACAGGGTAAAGCGCGATGCAAAAGAATATGCAAAGGGAAGCCTGGTACTTGAATCACAGTACCTCGATTCAATAGCACTCCTGTCGAAGGATCAGTGGAGCTATCTTGGAAATAACTTCAAGGAATGCCAGAAAAAAGAGATAAACCTGGGTCTTGACCTCAAGGGAGGGATGAACGTAATAATGGAAGTAGCAGTAGATGATATTCTCAGGGCACTTTCGGATTACAACCCCGACAAAACTTTCAACCAGGCGCTGGCCAAAGCCAAGGACAGGCGAAAAATCAGCCAGGCCGATTTCATTGACCTCTTCCAGAAGGCCTTTGAAGAGCTGGATCCGAATGCTAAGCTGGCATCCATCTTCGGGACAATCGGGCTTAAAGGCAAGATTAACTTTAACTCGACCAACGACGAGGTTATTAAAGTTCTTAAGACCGAAACCGATGCTGCCATCGATAATGCATTCAATGTGCTCAGTACAAGGATCGACCGCTTTGGAGTTGTTCAGCCTAACATAACCAAAGGTCAGACCAAGGGAAGGATCCTCATCGAGCTCCCGGGTGTCAAAGATCCCAAAAGGGTACGAGAACTTCTGCAGGGAAGTGCGAATCTTGAATTCTGGGAGACATATGAAAATGGTGAAATCCTTGGCGGGCTTTCCCAGATAAACACCATGCTGAGAGAGATGCAGGTGAATGTTCAGAAGAGTGCGGACTCGCTGAAGAAAGCCACCTCTGGCAAGAAGAACGCGAACCTGAGCGACACAACGAAGAAAGAACAGTCGCTGATGGATATCATAAACAAGGACACAACGGCAAAATCTGCAGAAAACCAGTCACTTGCACAGTTTACTGTTCAGAACCCGCTCTTTGGTGTGCTCCGTCCTATGGTTGACAGGCAGGGGCAGCCGACCGGAGGCAGCCTCGTAGGATTGGCAAGTTTCAAGGATACCGCAACTGTTAACAGGTACCTGAGGATGAACCAGTCAAGGACCATCCTCCCGCGCGACGTCAGGTTCGCCTGGAGCCAGAAACCATATGAGTACGACAAAACCAAATCGATGTATGAGCTTCATGCTCTAAAAGTTACGACACGTGACGGCCGGGCTCCCCTCGATGGATCAGTGGTCACTTCTGCTAGACCATCTTCGGGAGTTGTGACATCAGATATAAAGGTTGACATGTCGATGAACGCCGAAGGGGCCAAGACATGGGCAAGACTTACAAGGGAAAACATCGGCAGAAGTATAGCTATCGTACTCGATGGATACGTGAGATCCTTCCCGCGTGTTTCGGTCGAGATCACTGGCGGTAATTCAGAAATATTGGGCCATTTTACTCTCGAGGAGGCACAGGACCTTTCAAACATCCTTATGTCGGGAAAACTGCCAGCCCCTGCACGAATCGTGTCCGACACCGTTGTAGGTCCGTCGCTCGGTAAAGAGGCTATTCAGGCAGGTTTCACCTCCTTTGCAATAGCTTTCCTTCTGATCCTGGCCTATATGATTTTCTACTACAATAAAGCAGGCCTGGTTGCCGACCTCGCTCTTTTCACAAACATAGTGTTCCTTTTTGG